>Ga0126342_10003088_pt1 | contig 27113 bp, 27 predicted proteins | sample Cyp1metagenome_FD_92528 | JGI IMG/M metagenome (GOLD analysis project Ga0126342, IMG submission 92528) | Coral microbial communities from Lord Howe Island, Old Settlement Bay, Australia - Cyphastrea 1 metagenome | ecosystem: Host-associated > Invertebrates > Cnidaria > Coral ...
TCGCAACTGAACCACGCTTTAGGGAAGTATCAGCTTGAACTCACATCCAGAAAAGCTGTGTGCAAAACAGGCATCAAGTTGACCCAACCATTGGTTAATATCCAAGGCTCCATGATGGCCATCTCTTCTTCGACGAACCATTGCCTTAGCGCTGGAGGAATCTTCCACGAAGGCTGCTTACAAGATTTACAAGATGCAAAGGAGGAGAATCATAGCCAACCTTCTGAATTGCTGTAGAATGGTCTGGACAGTTAACTGAATCGTCAGTTGCATCTTTTTTTGCAGTTGTTTTTTCAACATTTCCAAGACCTTCAAAGGCCACACGAAGCCTCCTTGTTAGAACGTCTAGATTTGATTTAAGAATCTAAGCCGTCTGAACATGCTGTAGCATTCATATGATAGTGTGTCTTGACGAGTTTGCAGCATTGTGAAAAGGCTATGGCATGGCTGTGAAACAGATGACGAAATCTGCATGAGAAGGCCCGTGGAAAATGTGGAAAGCCTGTGACTATTTGTTCCAGTTTTTTTTAAATTGCAATTTGAATCATTCTATGTAGCAATGCTAGCATTTAGTCTAGATTAAATATGGAATTTTGATATGCATACGTTACTTTTTGCATCTTTTCAAATTTGTACTGATGTGACTAATTATTTCCCACTTGCTACCCGAGGCATGGGGTGGGGTGGGGCTACGGTACTTGACTTAATCACACACGTGCTGCTGCGTTGTGGAACCCTCGTCATGACGTGCACATGTATTCGATGCTACGCTAGAAAGGCGAGGTGGGGATTCCAAGTCACTGCTCGCCAAATGCGTGCATTCTTTGCAAAGCATGACTTAAAGAACATGAGGTTTTGTAAAAGCAGCAAAGCTGAACGGTACATAATGGTACATAAATCTGATGCGGGTCATATTGCAGGACCCTGATGAACTCTCAGGGCTTCATATTCAGAAGTGATGGAATTATTTTTCAAACACTTGGAAGCTGACAAACACCCCAAATGTGTTTGTGTCAAAATTCAGAGCTACCCAAGTAAGGGTGAGAAAGTGTCATCAAACAAAAGCAATCACAAATCACGATGAAAACACAATTTTCGACACATGAGAATCAAATACCAAGAAGTGAGAAAACCAAACTGAGAGTTAAAGATGACAATTGATGGGCCCGCCCGGGCAACCTCTTTACATGCTGCTTCATTCTGCATGCCTCATTCTGCAGTTCTACTATGTTCTACTATGTTTCTACTTAGAAGATCTTAGAAGCTCCAAACTGTCAGACCTTTCAATCCTCATGCATGCCATCGTCAGAACTAAACTTAAGCCCGAAGCAGCTGATCTTTGCCAGACTGTCCCCACAGGCCCTGTAGAGCCTCTCAATCAGCAAACATCTCTTGACAATCACTTCGGCTTCCCTGTATATAACTGTTTACCATGTTTGACCAGCAAAGCATCGTCCAAAAAAACCTGCAGTACTAGTAAGAAACAAATCCAGACAGTGGAAGCTCCGCTGCTAGAAAGTTTTGACACGTCAAATGGGAAAGTCAACACTGGCACTCTTACTGTCAAATCTCTTCAAGCTGTCCTGCTTTTGGTCCTCAAAACCCATCGCGGCTACTTTTCTACCACTTGAGCCGAAAGGGAAGAAAACACCCAAGCTCTTGAAAGCTTCACCGATGAGCCGGATGTATGCGTTTGAAAAATCGGTCAATCAAGCTGTGGAACGGTAGCCACACAAAGATTCGCAACACAATAGGCAGGAGCCAAGGGATGTACTGTCAACTTGCTTTGTTGAGTGCAATGCAGCTCCAAGCCCATTGCATTCTGCAACCATCTCAACTTGTTAGCCCCCAACGCAACATCAAATGCCTGCCTTCCTTCTAGTGGATATTTTCTTCGCTGTAGTCGGTCCTGCTCATGGGCTTTCAATGGCGTGTGTATATAATCATTCGGTTCACACTTGCACAAGTTGTACACATTCAAAGACATGTCCAATTCATACAATACCTCCTTGGTGCCGGTATGTAATTGTCTTGAAGCAGCCTTGTTTAAGTCCCAAGGGACATATTGAACCATCTCATCGCATAAGCGAGCACGACAAGGACAGTACGCTTCTTTTCTGCCCCGTCTCGTCTCGTTAGTTCTGCAGGATTCGTTGACAAAGGCATCGAGGGTTCATTTTCATCATGTTCATAGCTGTTATAGCTTGGCCTTTCTCTGGAGTATGGCACGTTGATATGCATCCCGCTGATGGCAGCGTTGCAAATAGGTTTCAAGCACAGGCTTCAACTCGGCATTGATTGCATCGGATGGAAGCCACTGAATCACTGTAGCCCAGTCAAGGCCTCGGATCTTGGCATATCTTTTTTGGCATCTTGGCACTCCAATCCTCCAATGTCTTGCAAACGCGGCCACCCAACATTTCCAAAACTGTAGCATATGTAGCATGTAAAAAACATCCAAACTTTTCCATAGCTCCATGGCGTGCTCTGGCAAGTTCTGAGGCCGACACAATGAACTAAAAGAATGTCAGCAGCACTGAAATCGCCCAACAAGTAATCACCAGCCTGTGGTCAGCAGGCTTTTCACTGGGCTATCTGGGCTGTTTCAGAGCGTTATTCCCTGCATTTTTGGGATATCATTGGATATCCTGAGACCTAGGGACCTAGGGACCTAGGACGACTCACCTCTCGAAGTCGAGTCAGGAGAATGTTCAAGGTGTTGCAAAAATGCTCTCGCGCATGTCGCACTGCCTGTCAGCAGAGCGGCTTAGCGATCTGGGCCAATTTCAACAGATTCAAAAGCACAATGTCACAATGCCAAATATGCCAAATATGCCTTTGCAAAGGTGAGACTTCACTGTCAACAGCTGTGCATCAACAATCATCAACATATCACATGTTGCACAAACATGCACAACCTGCCCAAGAAACCCTCCACTGCTCCAGTTCCAGAAGTTGTGGGGCTCATTGTCATTTTGTATAATCTTGTTGTGTTTAAAACACATTGCCTTTTTTTCAATCTTTCACCCTGGGCCTCAGGGATGTTGCCAAAGAATTGCTTCATGGCTTCATGCTTCCGGTGGATCCAAAGGCCCTGCTCAAGCGCAACGATCCAACAAAAAGGCAAAACGCGAATCGAAACACCTCAAGCACATGACAACACCAATAAGACTATAAAACATGACAGCACAAGAGAAACGATATCAAAAAACAAGGGTATAAATTATGGTATAAGTTATAAGGGTCGGTTTTAGCATCATAAGTCATAAGTCATAAGGGAACTAATCTGAATGTGAATGCCTGCGATGGATGGTATGATTGCTCATATTCTTGATCCAGTCATGATCCAATGAAAGCCTGGGCATCGAGCTCTGTCATAATGCACTGCACTAGTTCTTCATACCTGCATACCCAGAATGGCTCAGAAAAACCAAACGTCAACAAGGTTCAATAACAGGTCCATTAATTATCTAGTAAGAATTCAAATTATGATATCATTAATTATATATTTAATTAATATCATGTATAAATATCATATAATTTGACTAATAATATCTACCGTATATCTATCGTTTCTTCTTTCACCATGAGAATCGAAAGCAACGAACGTCTTTTCCTCGCCTTCCTCGCAGCTGGCCATCTTTTGGCACCAAGTCGCCGAAGGTGTCGCCCAAATAAGTGTTAATGGCGGCGGACTCCGTCATGGTGAAGTCGCCATGCTGCGCACCAGTTGAGACAGTTGAATTCAATTGAAAATATTGATATTGATTCATATAACTGAAGAAATGAAGAAGGCAAATGTATGTCAAGGTACGATGTGATTAGCTGTAAAAAGGAGCTTGTACATCTGAACCATGATGTTGACAGCAGGGTGCCTACAGCAACTGTCTTCAAAGCCACAGAATTCACAACATTGAGAGCGCTTCCAATTTCCAGGGCGTGCAAAAAATATATATAAAAAGTACAGGAGAGATGCTGCAAGCATTGGTCTATAGTTTATCATCAGCTGTTCATTTTTTTCCTCTCCCAGAGTCTCCCAGCCTTTAAAATGGGCACCTTGCCAGCAGGATTCAAGGTCAGCACGTCGGAGCTTCGAGGCAATGCAGGAAGCAAAGTGTAGGGGATGCGAAGCTCCTCCCGGGGTTCCAGAACGATGCCAAGGATGTGGTATGACATATCTCAAATGGCAAAAACTGCAATGAACAAACATCCAAAATATGCCAGTTCTTGAGAACATTGCACCTTGCCTGAAAGCACTGCGCTCATACTGGCTCATACTAATGTGATCTAGTGTGCGCCATATATAGTCCATAGTTGTCAACCAGGAAAACTCCAGGCGGCCTCCAACATCCACACGTTGCGAAATGGTCGGGCTTTCGCTGTACCCACCAACACCACTTTGCCAGCCATGGCGTCGGCTGGAATGGACCCCATAGCAGTTCTTCACTTGTTTCTGCTGTTTCTGCTGAAGTTGGTAGTACAATGTAGTACATTTTGCAACACAGGCTGGCAGTGTGCGAGCCTGAAGCTTTAGAAGTTGCGGTCTCAATATGTGTCCTACCTGTTCCATCGATCCTAGCGGTCCTAGCACATTCGTGGGACCGCAAACATTGTAAGTACATTTTCCACTTTGAGCCTGCTTGTGGGCGGACAAGAACATGCCAAATATGCCAAATATGCCAGGACGTCCAGAGATCAAAGCCGCACTGCAACTGAGCTGGACCTGGCCTGTTGTGCAGCTTGAGGAGCGCCAGCACCAAATCTTCCCACAGTACTGGCAAACAACAAGTTCAAATAGCTAGTTTGTGTCGGTTTTACAGCTAATCTATGCTAAACTAAACTACTAAATCAAATGGCGAAACTCTTTCGCAGAATCTTGAAAATGCAAACAGACGGACCAAAACACTCAACTGCCTCCCCACCTCTCAATCCACGAGAGTTTTCTCCCAAGGTTGGAAAATCGTTGACAAACCATGACAAACCCACACGTATAGCCGTCTGAGGCGATCAGATTCACCGTGCACAAAAAACAAGTGGCCAGGCAAGCTGGGCCTTTGTAATCATGTCCGCCCGCACTGTACCTGAAAGCTTCTGAGTGTCAAGCAACACTTGGCAATCGCTTAATTCGAGTTTGACTCTGACTCTTCCCATTCGTCGGAAATGTCTTTGTGTACTCAGAATGGGCCTGCACATGCGTGCTCTATTTTGTTTGCTGGATGTTGCTGGTTAATTCGGAACAATTATATATCAGGCCCAATCATCAAGCTCAATCGCCCGTAGTCGAATCACAGCCGCCTTAGGTCCAGCATATCAACGTGGAAGAGAATGAGCGGCGGCTCCTGGGCGTGAAGGGAATGGACTGAGGAAACATTACTCAATATGAAAATCATTTTTTTAATGATGTTTGAATATATTTGATGCTCCACCGTTGTTCATCATTGCATCTCCAAATGGTGTAATTCCATAAATAAGACCGAATTAGGACGACCAACAATGCAACGCAGTGTCACTGCCATCTCAATGAGTTCCTTTTTTCTTGTCATGGCCAAGTCATGGCTTGTGAATCTTCCTGACAGCAGAAGTGCCAACTTGAGCCTTAAGCACGGTCCCAGCAACCCAAAGCACGGAAAGCCTCTTTGGAGAGAGCCATGATCTTCCCCTGTGCACTGGCAAAACTCAATTTTGTGAGTTGCTCTCCTACTTTTTGCTGAGACTTTTGTAGAGGTTTTTGCTGCAAGCTCCTCTTCCATCCAGTTCTTCAAGTGCTTTGCAAACTCAAGTGAGAATCTCGAGTCTGCAAACAGCACTGTAAGGGACTGTAAATATCTATCCTTTTCTTGCATTACTAGTTGTGCAAGCGTGCTTTGACTTTCCAGCATATTGCAAAATGAGCAACCACTGACTGCAAGTGCAAACTTCTGCAACCGAGGCGCTGATTGAGCTTTGCTCAATGCCTCCGAGGAAACCTCAGCTCACATTGAGTCAATCTAGAGATCTGGTCAACTGTGTCACAGGGAGAGTCTTAAAAGGCAGGGCCACACAGCCACCTACATTTTTGCATCTTCTTCCTATGAGAATGGGTGCGCGTGCTAGATTCACTCTGAAGTAACCTGATGGACAGTTCAAATTGGGCAGTGTACGTATGAGCAGGATTGAACAGCACAGAAACACTGTCAGGAATGCGGTAGCGACATCGATTTTGATTTTTGGTTGGCCATTCTTGTGCGTTGCCAAAGGCAGTTCAAAGAATTGGGACTACCAGGCCACCCTGTTTGCATGTTCTCTGTGCAGGAGCTCCTTGCTGTCTTCACGCTTTAGGCTGCACTGCGGGTCAAGCCCAAACAAGTGTGCTGTACACAATACATTCCTGCTCATTCTGCATCCATATTTTGCAACCAGATGCAACCAGCATGGTTTCCGATGCAACCTTTTCTTATTGACATGTCGCACAATGTACATCTGAACTGTCTCAGTTTTACATCGCAGCTTAATCCAGGGTCTTGACCCACATTGGTTGAAGCTTTGCAAGCTCCGAATTCTCTTGTGGATCCTGGAGCCACTACGTTACATAGACAATGACAGCTGTGACTATGCTGTGACTTTCTCGTCCTTGTGCCTAGACCCTGGACATACGCTGAAGCTATCTGAAGCTTGGAAAGCATCTGATATGATAATATATGATATAAAATGATGCACGCCATTTGTGGGGCAACGCTGATGCCTGGACACCAAGGAGGATACAGCCGTAACAGAATCTTCATGACTGGTTTGTCAAAGCGTGGATCTGGCGCCCATGGGCACCCGCACCTCCAGGTATGAACCCCACTTTGCTTCAAGAGTGATATTGGTGACATCTTGGATGTCCCAGCCTGAAACCACAGGCATTCAATATGCAATGACATGCGATGACCTATGGGCCTATATGCCAGGCTCTCTGGCAAGGGCATGCATGCCATAGTAAGAAATATATAGAAATATAAGCCCGTATCAGGCCGGGCTTGCTTTTCAGCAGCCTTGGAAGCATGGAAAATATTTACTATCACGTTGGAGAGGGATGGCAAATCCGGAAGTATGCCTTCCATGGTGGCTACATTTCGTGTGGCTGTGCGCCCCGCAGCAAGTTCACGGAATCATCAATGGTTTTCTTCCCCCATTCAAGCACTATCCTAATTTCTGAAAATAAAGCTATACCGTAGGGCATACTACCGTATAACTACTCTATGTATTAATTACGCCTCTCCATTGACCTGGCTGTCTGTATTCTAGCCCGTTCGCCCAACCGACGGAATTCAGATAGTAAAGACATGAAAAGACTGAATGTCTGACTGGTCAAAACACCACCTTTGTCCTGCCCAAAGCTGGGCACCGGTGCCCTCATAAAGCATACACCACATCCTGAGGTGCTTCAGAAATGGCAAAATCCATGTCAGCTATGGCCTATGATGGAAGTCTAATCGCACAGTGTCCCCAGTTGAACGTAGACATCTATTATACTTCTCCAGGCGCCGCCCCAAAAAAACAGATCATGATCCAAACTACAGGAGCACGAACTATCTACCCACGACTTGGCAATTTGATGCGATGTGGAATCGATTTGGTATATTTGCATGAAGTGCAACTGGTCCCATACACCGGGTCTCCCAATGCCGGAATGTTGGAGAATAAACACATGCCAGCCTTCCTCCAAAAATAGTCCCCCTACTTGCTCAACTCAACAGGTGGTAAAGTGCTTCTCTGTACGTGCTGGCTCCTTGCAGAATCATGAGCACCTATCAGACCTATCAGACCTATCAGCAATCTACATCCGGTGTTGGTTGAACATATTCAGGCCAGCGTGCTGTGATGCTACATGACAGGAGTTACTCGGCAGGTTCCAACATGTGTTCAGAAAGATGGTTGATCAGTCCAAGGTTGAAGTCACCTCAGTGTGTAGAACTCTTGATAAACCTTTCTGCATCTATGCACTATCTATTCAACTCGTACATTGCTTAAACATCTTTCGCAAGGGGCTAACTGGGCCAAGAGGCTGGTAAACAACGTGCTCAAACCGAGGGAAGAAGATGTTTTGCGTCACTGCCCTGGTCACAAGATTTACAAGCGGCATGCCAAGTGCAACACACACACACAAATATAAATGTACGAAAGGTTTTCTGCAACGGAAATCTGGCCAGGCCGATCGCAACTGATTTGATGCCACACTTCAGTGGTGTGGTTAACCGAGCGAGGCTAACCTGGCTAACCTCCTAAAAACTTTACTGACACGCTCAAGAACTGACAGCGATTGTTTGAGCCCAACCTCCAACTGATTGGTCCAGGTCCACTCTGTCTGCTCAACTGAACCATCATCCTGAAGAATGCCGAAATGCACACACTTGCAAAGAATGCACGCACACCGACTCTTGCAAACCTTGACTGCAAAGAATGAATAAGATTAGATAAGATGAGACTGACATTTTAGGCTGAAAGCAATGACCCAAAAATCCAATTTGCATAGCCGTACTCCAACATTCATGTCAATCATGTCAATCATGCCCCTCATGCCCCTCCTCTTCGCCACCTCAGGCGCTGTGCAAACAAACTAACCAGAGAGATCCAAAGAGAAAGTGGGCTCACTTGATTTCCTTCCCATCCTTCCATCTCATTCTGATCTCATTCTGATTCCTGGCACTTGGCATCCAGACTTCTAGACGAACGATAGGCAACTCTGTCCACCAGGTCCAAATCACCTTCTTCAGCTGGTTCTCCACCTCGCAAACCAAGATGACTTGACTCTTGGGATCTCTTGAGATCTCTTGAGACTCAGAGAAAGGACATGAAACTTATGAAACTTGTGTTGCCACCTGGAAGTCTAGGTTGGGCTTCAAGAAATCATCCGGTCGACTTTAAAGAAATCATCCCGAAAAACCTTGCCTTCTGGCAAGGCTGTTCTGGCTGGCACCTTCCCTGGCGGTGAATTTCAATCCGCACATCCAACGCTAAGGACCGGTTGAATCTGAATGTGCGTTTTGATGCCTGTTGTAGCATTTGCATTTTCATCTCACACACACATATATATAATATATATAATATGACTTGAATAAAACATGAATCAAGCAAAAACACAATCAACATCACATGTACATGCATGGAGAAATTTAGAGACCATCCAGACTTCCAATCACTTTCAAATAGCATAGTCTCTTGATGTCTGTTAATATTTGCGATTCCAGCTGTGACAACTTCAGAAACGCATAGCTGCCGAGTTTGCTGACGACCGCCTGTCCTGTTTACTTAGCTCCTCGAAGTCATTGCAACATCTCAAGGCAACAGAATGCAACAGGCCTTCTCCACAAGATAGCGGGCATTTTCCCTGCTGTCAAACATTGTCAAACATGGTTGACATTTGCTTCAGCGGAGCTGCTCTGCAATGGCTTGATTGAACTACATCGTAGTTACTCAAAAGATCTTAGATCTTACAAGATCTCAAAAGATTGATATCACAGTTATTGTCAAAACATATCGAAACATGGCTCAAGCTCTTTGGTGGGACCAAACCTCAGGAGATGCAGGTCGTAGTCTCTGCCAGACTTCTTCTGGCGGGTAACGTTCGTATGAAAACACATAAACAAGCACATCAAAAGTGTGCAATCTGCAGGGAGGTCTAGCATCTTCTAAACAGTTTTCCATGTGGCCCGCAACATCCCTCAACTGCGACCAATAACTGCATTTGAGTACAAACATTTACAAACTGTCTTCCAGCTGTTTTGTCCTGGCACTTCCTTGTGTTTTGCGAGTTGCTTCACATTGCTTCACATTGCTTCACACTGCGACTGCAACTTTGGCACTTGCAGGTGGTGTAAAAGGGCCTTCCGACGAATTCTCCGAGGCGGCACTAGGTGTGCGAGGTGCGTGAAGCCCCGGGTTCGGCGGATTTGTCGTTTGACAGGGCTGGGCCCGTCTCTTCAACAAAGGCGCTTCTTCTGTCAGCATTGCTGGCAGCCTTGGAGATGGCAAGTAGGCAATCTGCTCCTCCACAGCGTTGCGGTAGCACTTCAGTTCCAGGTCACTTGTGGGCAACAAGGCGTGTCGCAACTTCACTTTGATGTTGCTAATGGCCCGGATCCAAAGAGTTTTTTCTGCCACCGTTCTGGCAGCGAAGTGATGCTCATTCAATGTGAAACAACTACTGTCAACACCCAGGCGTTCTACGATTTTGGTGTCTGGATCAATGATCAAATTTGCCAACAAACACGTGCAGGTGTCGTCTTCATACGCCATGAGACTTGTCGTGTAGTCCACTGGTGCATGAAGCTCACAGAAGACGGGCGTGACACCTTTGAGGTCAAATAGCAGCATGTGCCCAGCCAACACGCGCGTCTGTGTCCATTGGAAATTGTTTGGCATTGTCTGAACATTGAACACAGGAAAAAGAGACAGAGTCAGCATGCGAATTGCAGAGGATGCAGTGGCAACCCATTCCGCTCTGTCATGGAGGGCTTCCTCACCGCTCCGACCATTTACCAAAAATAAACACGACACACCATTTTGAAAGTCGGAGACTTTGAAGAGTCGCAACTGAGGCCACAATTCATCACTCTTTTTGTTGTGGAAACGGTTTGCCTGAACAACTGCGAAAGGAGACCAAGCCAAAGATCTAGTTGCCTTGTCATTGTTGGAATACCGGATGCGCATGCCGTTGAGGTGTATGGACAGGGTAACTTTGGAAACATCCTGCAAAGGTCCCTCGTAGTGCTTTGTTTGCAGGAACCAAACTGCTCCACTTTTTAAAGGCGGCTCACGCAGGGGTGCAGTACCATCCACTTCGAATGATGCCGGGAGGTGAACCAAACCAGTGCCATGCCCGTCTTGGCCATGTCTCGTCGCTTTAGCCTTCGCGGCCTTTGCATCAAGAGAAAGCCCCACCAATTCGGATTCTGGCGCCCTCTGCTCACGGCAACAGAGGAACATGGCTGAAGCATGACCCCCTGTGCGGCACAGAATGTGCCTGACACGCCTTTGGCAAATCTTGGGCTGGTGTGTGATAGCAGCCTAGATGCCAACGTGACCACACAGTGTCATAGATAGCCCAGGGTGGCATGAGAAAGCAAGTGCGCAATAACAAAATCAAACAAGCCCATGGACAATGCATACTGCGGATGAAAAATGAAAAAAACACACTGTCTTGACTCATCCTCCTTCTACATGCTGTCTGTTATTTGTGTGTGCTTCGGGTATCTTTGTGCGCAAAGTCATGAGCTGTCACGCGTTGCAACATGCCGGGCCAACGAAACTTCCAAAGTCGTACGTAGTCAATGTTGGCGAGACCCTTGCCCCAGGCCAAACCTATCAAATCTCAGCAGCATTGAGCTTGGACCATTGTTAACCCTGCATTCTTGTCAATGCCCCTCCCTTTTGCCACCATGCTTTGAAATCAAACTTGAATCTTGTTCATAAAGCGTAGGCTTGACCTGCGACCCATGATTTGACACTTAAAGACCTGACCTACGTCCTGTGAAAGTCCTGCAGCGATGAAGTCTGCTTTGCGCTATCTGGGCCTTCCGTCTCTCAAAGGCTTGGATCCGGTTCAAGAGCCTGGGATGTGTGGAGGCTTCGGATGTCTCAGGTTCGCCATCTCTCTATTCCACGAATTTTCCTACGAATTGGTTCTAAACTGCACTAATCACTAAACTGCAGTTCTGCCCAGGTGAGTTGGGATGACTCCGAGTTCTCTCATATTACCATATATCACCAGGTCATTAACTGAACTCGTTGGGCCAAGGAGCTTGGACCACGTGCCATCAGCACCGCAGGCTTCATCTGAGGAAGCCTTTGCCAAATGCTGAGCGCTCACCAACAAATTAAACACATACACGTACAAACAAATGACTTTCTCTCTCTCTCTCTCTGTCTAATATTTCATACAATATAATTATATACATAAGAGCGCAAATATGGAAAGAGTAGATTCACTAAATATCAACAGGTCATAACAGATCTCCCTCCCAGGACCATTGCAAATTGGGGGGGTTTGTGTGACCTTCTGTCTCAAGCAACATAAGCGACTGGATAAGCGCCATTGGGGTCATTCAAAGAAACTTCAAGGCATCAAGGCACTAGCTACAAAATGCAATGGTTTTGAGGTGAGATGGAGGGCTACATATGGCTTAGAATTGGGTCCTTGTAGTTCCTGACTTCGATTTTTGCTATGTCATGCTATGTCACGCCTTCGGTCAGGCAAAGCTTAGGGAAAATCCAGAAACGCTTCCAATACAAAGCTTATATAACAAAGCAGCTTTCCATCATATTCTGAATGATTCCTATTGCATCTTTGAACCTTTCTTGACACACCTGTAATCCTGTACATGAGCCTGAATGTGCCTCAGCACGCATCGCATAGATTCCTATCTCTGAGTCCATCATCAAGCCGTACTCCTGCATGACAAAGCATAAGAGTTATAACAGAGCAACAACCTTTTGGATGAAAGGAGAACACACCGAAGCCTCAAGAAAAATAAGACACTTAAATTTGGGCAGCAAATGGCATTAATCCTCTCCCCCTAATACTAACCCCCCCTCCCCAAATAATAAACACCTCAGGTAGTTTTTATTGTTATAGGGGTATTTATTATTAGGGAACCAAAGCGGTCACTAATAATAAATCAAAACCCTTAATATTTTTTTTTTCGGTTTCAAAATCAATTAAATTTCCTTTGTAACGCAATTGAATTGTTGCCAAAAATTGGATTTCGAAGCGGACCCTCATAATAAATTTAAACCCTTAATATAAAATACTATTTGTTTCGATTTCAAAATCAATTAAATGTCCTTTTATAACGCAATTAAAATATTGCCAAAAATGATTTCGAAGCTTGCCCCGAATAGTAAATCTAAACCCTTAATTAAAAAAAACTACTTTTTTCGATTTCAAAATCAATTAAATTTCCTTTTATAACGCAATTGAAATATTGCCAAAAATTGGATTTTGAAGCGAACCCTCATAATAAATTTAAACCCTTAATATAAAATACTATTTGTTTCGATTTCATAATCAATTAAATGTCCATTTATAACGCAATTAAAATATTGCCAAAAATGATTTCGAAGCTTGCCCCGAATAGTAAATCTAAACCCTTAATTAAAAAAATAACTTTTTTCGATTTCAACATCAATTAAATTTCCTTTTATCACGAAATTAAAATATTGCCAAAAATTGGATTTCGAAGCTTGCACCTGATATTAAATTAAAGACCCTTATATAAAAACTAAAATTTTCGGACGGACCCTAATAAAAAACACCCCGGGGTTGACTAGTTTTTATGATTAGGGGGTGAAACCCATAAATAATAGCTTTATTTTGAAATTGTGTTCTAAAGGGAATCAATTAAAAGTCAAATTTGCGAACCTGAAATTTTCCAAAATTGGAGATGGAACCTAGTTTTTATTATGGGGGGGGTTTAGTAATAAAGGATTAGTAGAAGCGATTTCATGTTTACAAGGCTTAAACAACTGCCGGTCCTCTTTCCCAATATCCATCATCGCCGCCAGACCTGGCGGAGAATTCCCACAGCTGTTCTGCACTGTGCGGGCTCGCCAAAACATCGACTGCAGTGATGCCCACAATGCCCGAACAGTTCAATTTGGTAGAACATGGTAGGACATATATGAGGACATATACAGTATGAGGACATATCAGAAAATGATTCGGCCACAATGAGATGTCATAAGTCTTGCAGGCTCCCACGTTGCACTTTTTTGACTCTGGCTCAATTCCACAGCGCGACCAGGTCTAGAAGTCATCATCGTCAATCTTCCTTTTCTTTGGCCTCGCATCCTCGCCAGAGCCGGCTTTTTCCTTCTTCTTTTTCTTTTCCTTCTTCTCCTTCCCACAATCATGATCAATCATGATTGTCTGAAGGTGAACCTTGTCAATCTGTAATAATCTGCAATTCCAGTCTGCAGTGTTAATTTCCCAACTTACACCCATTGCTGCCATTGCCAGGTCCTTTTTATCTTTCTTGTCCTTTTTCTTTTCCTTTCTTCCTTACAAGGGCGGCTCTGTTAGCCACTTGGAGGCGTGCGTCTACGAGTGAGGCAGGCAGGCAAAATTGCAAAACCACCAGCTGCAATGGCCATGTCCTATCCCAAAGATTTTGTACTTTTCATGCAGTTTATGCGACACCTGGTTGCACAGAAACATTAAGCAATTCTGCGTCAATCTGTCTTATTACACATTCTTAATCTGTAACTCAGTGTTGAGACAGGATCAAACATGACAGCGGGGAAAGGGACAACCATGGACAACCCAAAGCTTTCGGGGACAAATTGTGGGCCGCTGCAGTCGCAGCCAAGCTGCCCATGGCCCAGGGTGGTGGCATTCCCATCATCGCAAAGGATGGATCCATAAATGGCGGCATGCCAGGGCCAAAGGGCATCATGCCAACGGGAGGGAAGCTTGGTGGCTCCTGGCCATTGTCAAGATCGGAGATGCAGCTTTGGCTATCCAAATGTGTGAACTGTCAAACTGATTCCTTCTGAATAATATATATATATACATATAAAACGGAGACAATCTGAATCCTCCAAGCACTCTGGTGCTAGCGGCTGCTAGCGTCATCTGCCCCACATCATATTTACATATACCGATTATGTAATTATGTATATATGGATATATATATATATATATATTATATTATTATATACATAATATGCATGTGTGTATGTATATTCATTTGCCATGCACTGTCAGGACAAGGCCCAGGCTGTTCTATGGCTCCGGGTCCTCATCAGCTTGGCCTTCAAGCGCTGGCATGCCCTCGTCATCCACATTTTCCAACACCGGACGTGAGACTCGAACATGTGAGGCTCGAAGCTGTCCATCGGGCAATTTGTAGAGTTCAGCATCTACCTGCTTTCCTACCATGTCCTGGAAAGGGAGAGAAGGTTTCACATGTTTCACGCTTCTCGGCGCAAGACTTGCTTCAAAGAAAAACTGCTCTATGCCTATGCCTTTGGCAAACTGTGTGCTGGAGTTGTCTGGATATATCAATTTCTTTCATTACAACCGAACCGGCTGCCATTGCATTGCAAATGTCTGCCCTGTGCCTAATTCTTTTGTGAAATGTCTGTAAACATTCGTTTGCATTTTACATAATGCATGTCAATGTCATGTTTAGTCCCTGTGCAAAAAGGCAACATATGTGCCTGTCTGCTACGATGGCAAAACAAGTTCCGTATTCTGGTTGGCTATCATGAAACAATAACAAGTCACTCTCTACCTGGCTGCTACAGCTCTCAAGATCTCTCAAGTATCAGCTGTCCTTGAGGCGCCGGTACTCTTCTCTGTGCTCTACTTGTCCGATAAACTTGGCACGGTCCGTGAATTGCAAACATCGCAGATTCGTCGGAAGCTCGAATTGCCGCCACAGGATTTCTCCCCATTCGGGGGATTTGATCACGCCGTAGCCAGCCATAGAAACTCTGTGCACGATGCCAGAGACCTTTTGGCTCTGGCCCTCGGAGGTCTTGAGCTTCTGCCCATGTGACTTGTCGAAGATGTGATGACCTGTGACCTTTTTGGCCTGCGCACAGTTGGAAACGCTGCCCACACTCACATTGATGTCATGGCCAAACAATTCTGAACATCAAATGAGCTGCAGTCAAAACATGTCAAAACTACTTGTCTTCGCATTGCTTATTAAAACACACACACACACGTTTTTGTTTGGGGCCTATCGCTACACATGGTTTTGTATGTATGAAGATAGAGGAACAAATCTTTGTAGGGCAGAGGAAGAGGAGAGGAAAGGATGAGGATAGGAGGAAAGGAAAAGGAAAGGATAGGAAAGGGTCAATCTCTGGTCTGAGACTACTTCTCTAACAAATGGGATCAAAGGGTATTGCTATGTATTGCTAGGGTATCGCTAGGGCCCGGGGTCTCTTTAATTTTGCCTCTTGCATGTACGCAACTTTGTGTAACACAACTCCAGATGTGAACATTCTGCACAATTGTTCAATAGGTAATGCTGTTGGATGGGGCCTATCGCTACGCAGTGTTTGGTGCACCTTCCAAACACAAAGTGAGCACTCCCTATAGTAATTAAAGTGGTCTACCAGAGTTTTGAACGTACCGTACACCTAATGGTTCAACGGTTCAACGGTTCAACATATTCAAGAAAAAGAGAGAAAAAGAGTCAGGATGTCTCCGTCTCCGGCATCTCAGGTATCCAAGTCTTGCCTCGTCTTCTTGCGCTTTCCTCTGTACCACCCATTTCGGCGGTGTCGCATGCTTGGCGCCCAAGTGCTTCGTGACTCCGGAAGAGGTCTGAATCGGATGGCCTTTCAGCCGCTCCACGGCGGCGTTCGCAGCCTCCTCATTCACGTAACGCAAAATCACAGAGCCCGTCACTGGAGTCGCCTGCTTCTCTCCTTTGGTGCCAGCCAAACCTGCCAAGGTCAGATTTTGGAAGGCTGTTCATTCTGACAGAATACCAATGAGTCTGCAACAATGGGCATTGAAAATGCATAAATTAAATGATAAACATGAACAAAATAGATCAAATGGTACTTTTAAATGTACTTTTGCTGACTTTTACTTGCAACATCTTGCAAACATTGCTTCAAAGCGCCAACCAGCTGCCGCCTAAGGAGACTTCTGTGAAAGGCAAGAACTTCAAACCCATGATGATGTCTGGATTCAGCCCTAGCTGCCGATGCAGCTTGCGGATGGCAGCCTAAGCTTGACAGATTCGACCGACTGAAAACCGTGGCTGCCGGGATTCGAGAGCCATTGAAAGCTTCAGGATGCTTCAGGTGGGTTGCAACCAAAAAAACAAACCTATAATCTAAATGAAATACTTAAGTTACTTGACAATGTGTATCATTGTGCATCAGTATGCAATATTTATAGTGACAACTCACATATCCTGCGATTTTTCCTGAATTTGTTTTGACGGCATTGCGGCTGCAAGTCTGGCCTCGTTCCATTCAACAGGAACGTCCGACACATACACGGAGGGATAGATAACTCTGGGCTCGTTGGGGTGGAGATTCTGGTTTCGCTTCGAATGTTGGTGCTGGACCTGGTGCTGGACCTCCTGAGGATTGGCAACAATTCACCAAGGGAATCCAAGGGAATCCAAGGGACACGGATCAAAGTGCATCAAACTGCTCGGTAAAGATACAATTATTCAATTTCATTCTATTTCTATCTCAATGTCTCACTTGTTGTCAATCTCTAGGACTCCCATGGGTTCTAGTTCGAGCAACGAAGTGCTATGAATTGCTTGCCTATGCACACTAGTTCAATAGTTTCCTTTTCATACCTACTTGCTGTACACTGCGAGCCTGTGCAAGCCACGCACGCACATGCAAAAGCATTGTTGTGGACTTGTTGACAATGTCGAACTCCCTTGATGACTGCATTTTGCTTGTGGCTTATGGTTATCGTCAAAAACTGGCACATGCGTGACAGCTGCTTTATAACTGAATGGTTTATACCCCCTCTACTTTGATAAGATTTGATAATCATAGCATCCAGCAATACCTCAGGAAACACCTTGAGGCACTCTGCAAGTGCTGTGTCCGCCCGTGTCCATGTCTGGCTTCCCCATGGCTTCCTGCTTCTGCTCCACTGGCACAACTGCGCTTGGTTCTGAGGTCACCTGGACACTCCTCGCTTGTGCCTTCCCCTGAGGCACGACATTTCAAACAGTTTCAAACAGCTTCAAACCCTCGGCAAAATATGCAAAATCCAAATCTGCGGGAAATCTAGCGTTTTTGCTTTGAGCAATGCTCACTACCATGGATTGGGAGGGTCAAGGCTGATGCTTTGAATCATGCATTTATAAATATATAATATCTACATAATCATTTTGGCTTGCTCTGCAGATTCTGCAGCTTTTTACGATTTTAAAGGCAGATCCAAAGAGTCAGCACCAATTCACTTATTTGACCCTGGCCTGTGAGTTCTCCCAGATCTCGAAGGTGAGTTCAACCCCCAAACTCGCGCGCATAGGTAGTGAATGGTTCCCAAAAAACCAAATGCCTGGCAAAACAATACATTGGCTCCTCAATGAAGGAGTGAGTGCTGATTGTTTGTGTGATACAATGGAGGAGAGGGAAAAACAAGTTCGAAATTCAACTTATTACAGACTATTTCGATACGACTCATTTCTAATCAATGCTTCAACACGTTCAACAAGAGCCAAGCCTTCGTCAACTGAGGAAGGGAGTGGTGGACCTTCATGGTCTTCACCTTTGAAGACTGGCGAAATAAATCCGAAGTTCTTCCCTGTGTTGAAGATCTTCAGCAAGCCACGGCCATAGGTGACCTGAGCGAAAATCCCCACAGATTGAATGAACAACAACCAAGGTGATTCGATATATATATATATACATATAAATGTGTGTGTGTATGTATATATGTAAGGCCAGAAATTTGGTCCTGCATGCTTTTGTCATATTTGTCACCTTTGTCATCTTTGTCTGCAGTTTCTGGTTTTTCCATTCACAAAATGACTCTTCCGAGGTTTACTCAGCGGATATTCTTCGAGTGGCGAAAGCTTCACTGCCATCTGTAGGATTTGTGCCCTCCATGGCACAGTCTCACCTACCCGGACCTATCGGCTCTACTTGAGCCATTGCTGTTGGGCACGTCCAAACACTCGAAAGCTAGCTCCAAACAAAAACAATTCAAAACTGTTCAAGTTTAAAGGTAAACCATCTTCAAACATACTATACTGATCGGAAGCAATCCAATGTGATGTCTTCAATTTTGTGGCTTCAACTCTACCTCCCCGGCAAGTCATTGCTTGCAGTTCCCCTGCCAATCAAGCATAGCGAAACTGCACAATGCCAAGGCTACTGTCAGCAACACAGCGCTGCGGGACCATAGTACTTCTTGTAAGCTGCTATGTACCTGTTGGCAGCTTCAGTCCTCTCCCAGAAATCTTTGGCAACACAATGACACAGCACTCATCAACTGAAAAGTTGACATGCAAAATCATGTAACTACTCGATTGCACTTGCAACCACAGCATGCGGTAGAAATTGGACATGTTCTTTGAGATGCCCGGGAATGCCCCCCTCAAATACCCAAACCCGCCAAGCTCGGAGATTGTAATCGTCCGGGACACTGGTTGCCCATTGAATACGCTTTAGGCCTGAGTCTGACGCCAGGACCCCGGATCACGCCGGAGCCGCCATGGTTTCACTGTCAGAAGTTGTAGAGATTTGTGAGGCGGTACTGTATCATCACGTGTTCATAGTTTTTTTCACTTTCACTCAACATTGACTCGACTTACATGAGTTTGGATCATGACTGTTCTTTGTGCTAGGATCTTACATTACATATGATGTTGTATAATCTTACTAGGGTATCAGAACAAATCATAACGACCGTGAACAGTCCGGAACTGTACCATCTGCATCCATCTGCACAGTTAGGTTGACACAGGCTGAGGTCAGGTTGAATGCGGATAGAAAGCAGCAAACACATCGCTCCTAGATTGATGATCTTCACAGAGGCAACTACATATACATAATATATTATAATTAATCATACATATATCATATCATATCATAATGCATCACATACAATTCATATATATATATATATATACGTTACATACATGCAATTACGAGCGGCAATGCAAAATCTTCGGGCCCGACCATCCCTTCTTGGGCGCATTGGCCACCACGGGGACCCACAGCTCCGGTGTTCCCGGAACTCAGCATCGAAAAAGGATGAAAAAGGAAGAAGCCCTTCAGCAGCCAAAGTTTGGAAGTCCGGGGTCAGAACTTATGCAATCCACGGCTTCTCGAAACAAGTCCAAGTCCTCCCAAACATAATGTTGCTGTGCAAACCGGTGCAAGATTGTTTGTTAGCACCACACTGCCCAGGCAAAACACTATATCAAACACGTAATTCTATAGTTTTAGCTTAAGTTATCGCATTGACTCGTGTCCTCTTTGTACTGGAAAACCACGTAAATGTTCATCGCCTGCATTGCAAAAATCCATCAACAAATGCACTGGCGGATTGGATTTGTCCCAGACAGGGAGCCTTGTAAGCCGCTGGACATCTCAACCACTCTGCCAGGAACATGATCAGCGCGTAATACCTGAAAGTTTCATACAAGATGAATCAAAATGATACAAGTGAGTGATGACCTGTGATGACTGTGATGACTGTGATAACTGGTTGACGGCTGGGTGAACAGCAAAAAAGTATAAAAAAGTATGCTGCAGTTTCCGAAATCGGAGAACCGGAATCTGACATAACTTCAAGTTAGCACTCGCTTATTCCAAAAATTGCGATCAAAGACATGTTCATTTCGTTTGGCCACTTCTGCATTGGGCTCGGTCATGAACTTGGCAAAGTTTCACCAACGCTTCGCAATGCTTGGCCCATGACTTTGGCGGATGCACTGCTATAGATGCAGCAACCTGCACCATGTCCGAAAACACTTTGGCCTTGGGGTCGCTTGGAGCGTCAAAGCCAAAGCATCTTAATTCCCACCTTCCGCTTCACGCTTGTGGAGAGCAGCTTGAACATGGCCTGACATGTAACTATAGACACCGGCTGATTACTCAGCACCCTGATGAAATGCATGCCATGTCGACAAACAGCGGACATGGTTACAGGTTACAGCCCCACAACTGCCCTTTGAAGCCAGCCCCACACCCTGGGAGACAAGCAAACAGAGGCTGAGTCTGTGGCTGTAGGCACGTTGTTCGGCCTGACTGTTGCACGGGTGAGCTGAATGGACACCTGGACTGCGTCCCTGCATTTTCCTGCTGGATTGGGATGGATTTGGGCTGTACACATTGCATGTTCAACCTCCAACATTCAAATGTACAGTACAGTACAACAAAACATAACAAAAACCCCGCATTCAGATATGAAATATCATGAAATATCCAAAACAACGGCACAATTGGCAGCCGCAACATGCCCCAACTACCGTGTAATTCGCAACCTCCAGATCCTCACCGTTTCTCACCTGTCACATCCTGTCACATCCTGACACCAGCTAAGTGCCAGGCCAAGGAGCAATCAGCTCTTCAGGAAACGTGTTTTCCCTGGAACAAATGCTGCGAAAGAACATCTGCAGTCCCGCCCAAAGGCCCAATATGGCCCAATGATCTTTTTTTATGCATTGTATGGACATTTTATGAAAAACATGTTGAGTGATCATCCTGCACTTCCAATTTTCAAGCAAAATCTGGCATCAGTTGGCCTTGGCTTGGTAGCCAGCTGGTCCGTCTTTCACATCTCGTACCACGAAACGTTGAGCTGGGTTCCCTGCTCTCTCATCTGTGTGATCTTTCTCATCAATCCATCGCCAGCCTGCTGCATATTGGATTCATTATATTCGTTGTAGGGCTGACAACCCCTTTCACTCCATTTCAGAAGGTGATTTAAAACAAGAAGCACACAATTTCAAAAGAAACTTTGAATGGCAGTGTGTTTTTATGTCAAACTCTTCATGTGCAGGAGTTTCTCGGGCAAACAGCGCCGCAGCGAATGCAGGAGTGTATTTTCATCAGAGTTCATGCTGCTTTCGATGGAGAAGCGTTTGAAGCCTCGGATAGAAAGTGTCTGGGACAAAATCACTCAGTACAAATATGTACAAATGCAATGTCATGCAATGAGACATCGACTATTGCAGAGCAGGAGAAGAAGATGGGACAAAGGATAAAGGTACTTTGTGACGAGAACAGCATTGCCAAAAGCCCATTCCTGGCCCTAAAATATTGATCATATAAATTCACACACTTTCGGTGTCTTTCCTACCTACGACAAGCTCAACAACCTTGCGTGCATACATGTGGGTGTAACATGGTGTGACCACGGACTGCACCGAACCTGCTCCACTCAACCCATTTATCAACTCACAGATCAACCCATTAATCATCCTGGATGCAATCTTCCCCCCTCCCGACTCCACAGCGAGTAACATGAGTGGCAGCCGGCGGCAGAAACCGCAGCGAGCACAGCAGCACAACAGCCGCCAAAGGCGGACCTAGGGTACTTTCAAGGGAAGGCATTCAAAATCCTCAAAACTGATGAAGGCCGTGCGGTTTGTTATGGTTTGTTCATAGGTGTTCTGTGCTTGCTGAAGCTACAAGTTTTCAAACAACAATTACAACCCATCTTGGATTAAACCGTCTGAACATGTCTGAACCTCGCAAAGGCATTCTAGTCTTCAAGACAATTGCCGTCAATCCGACTAGAAGTATTCGAATCTTAAACCTCTGGATGCGCCCCAATACTTCAACGTGCTCTTTAAGCGTCAGTGCCTTGATGGTTGGAAGCTGGTCCTGCAACTGCAGCTCGAGTTTGACAACTTCAGAGTACCTGAACTGGTCAGTGAGATGCAGCATGTCCGTGAGTGCTAGAGTGAAGAGGACTTCTATGGACTTCTCATGCTCTCCCGATAAAGGACCAGCGACTTGCAAGTGAATACAAAGGATATAGCATGGGACATAGCATAGTGGCATAGTAGCAGATAGCAGCAGATAGCCATAAGGTTTTAATTTCTTTCCTCCAAGTTGCACTCCAGCGAGCTGCCTGGCAGAAACCCGTTGCAACTGGGCGCTCAGCTGCTTTTGCAGTTCTGCAGCCTGTCAGAGGTGGTCTGGACCAACAGACAGATGCCGGAAGCATTGCACCTCCAACATAGGGGTGGCCAAAAAGAGCACACAGTACACCACATAGTCAAAATAATTCAAAATAGATCAAAAGAGTTCATTATTATACTGATTATACTTGTATAATTGGTATCAATTGGATGTAATTATATAACTGTATACATTACATCTGTAAACAGCATACAGATGCATACAGGTTATACAGTCGGGAAAACTTTTATTGTTATACGACGTTTTTTGAGGACCCCTGTCTATGTCTGTTCCAACAACGTGCCTTCTTCTTCTCCCCCTTGGCTGCATATGCGAGGCCAAGGCTCCCCGTGCATTGCATTGCCTGGACAGGGCATTTGCGTTGGCACACATACACCACACTCGCCACACTACATCAATCGCAGCAACCCAGGTCTTTGCAAACACTTTCTTCAATATCTTTGCTCCGCCATTTGCAGATATTAGCAGTATACTTTCTTGTCACAATAATATTCAATTCATATTTCGTTGGCAACCCCCAAATTGTCTGGTCTTTTGAACCAGCCCACTGCAGTGGCAGCTGGCCCACATATGCTGACAGCGCCTGCGGATGGGAGTGGCCCAGATGTTCACAGATTGCCTTGCCGGAGTCAGACAGGAGAACCTGAGACGGATGCGTCATGCTTCATATTTTCGTCTCTGGCACATGGCTTCGGGACAACATGTTCACAAAAAAAAAACTACGGTCGCCATCTGTTGACGTTGCAAGGCAACATGAAGGGGATGTTGTGGACTTTCAATCAGAAAATGCGGAAGGGGACACATGTAAAAATATGCAGAAATGGTGGCTATCATACAAGGCTTGGAAAATTCAAAGAATCCAAAGTCTTCAGCTGCGTCGGCTGTGTCTGTGAATTTTGCGAACCATGTCACAATGGCTTCATCCAGATCACCCTGCCGATGCGGCGCGGCATCATGACCCGAAAGTCCACACATTGCCGGCATCACATGGACATTTCCCACTTGGGACATTGCTACGTTGATTCATTGAACATAGTCGCACAAATGTCGCACATATTGACTATCAGCGTCTCGCAGAGTCTCACGTGCCTTCATTCGCAGTGCAGATCCCAACGCTGCTTCTGTTGCTGAGACCTGGCATCAGCATCCCCACATCTCTCCTGTCAACTCACATTAACCGATTAACCCCTAGGGCTTCATAGGGCTTCTATGGGCTTCTAGATGCCTGGAGGATCCTTTGCACTCACCCTTGCAAAGCAGAAGAGCCCGACACCTACTGAGACCCTGTCTTTCTAGCCCGCACCAATTGAAAAATGTCAAGGACGTCAAGGGTCAGGCATCAAATCAATGCTCTCAGGAACTTGAGAACCAAACCAGGGATGAGCAAATCAAGTCTCAAATATTCTCCAATGGATCTGAATCAATCTGAATCACACGCTGGGACACGCTATGTTTAAGTTCTCATCCACTTCGGCCATCATCCCCTACATGAATCTACATGATACATCACTTGGAGCTATGAATGGAACCGACATGGTGGAGCCATACTATCACTTTGGATAGCCTCCTCAGACGTTGAACTAGATCACGATTTGATCCCGGCTGTGAAAAGTCAGGTGAAATCTCATGAGATCACCTGATAATCACATCATGTCCAAGAGATCCTCCCAGGGTGGCTCAAATTCTCGCAGCTTTGCTAAGCGATCACTGATTTCACTGTAACGATTGGTCCCCAGACCTGAGCTTGTCTTGGCTGCAATCTCCATCTGAAAGCAAGTTCCTTCTCATTCCTTCTCAACATGTTCAACCCACCTCCTTTTGAATCTTTTTGAAGCTCGACCCAATGCATAATCATAGTTTGAGTGAATATGATGCAGCTACAAAACTACCAGCAAAAACCTGTTCACGCTAAAAAGTGGCATGTCCCTGGTGACTTCGGGGATTGGATTGCTCAGAAATGCTGAGAACTTGAGAACATCAAAATCATCGAGTTAGTTCAAATTATTAGTTCAAATTATGTGATTCCTGAAACCTCTCAATTCTCAACCTAGCTTCTGCGGAGGTTGATCGACACATTCTTCAGAGAGATCTCAAGTCCAGTCCGCAGCAACTTGGCCCCGGCAATCCAGTCACCCTTCAAGCTCCTTGTGTTTCCAGAATGGCAGCCAGTACAAGTAAACACGTCAAGTCAGTGCAAAAATGAAATGCATATGAAATGCTCACAAACAACGCCGCAGGCTGCTATTCAAGGAAAAAAAAATGGTGATCTTGTTGGGCACATCACGCAGGTTTCAGACAGGGCTCTGCTTGACAACTCGTTTGCTGTGCAAACAAGCTGTGCCTCAGCATGACTTGGTCTAGTGAGTACATTGTGAAATAGCGTCCCAAGAGCCAATAAACCAAAGACATCCAACGAGCATGTTGCACAGCACTACTCAATCTATATCAATATCATATGCCCAATTATGCCCATATATCTACAGTAGATCTCAAGGCACACTTTGTGCCTTTTGATTCGTGCAAGTGGCCTGTTTTGAGCGCAAGCTCTGCTACAGACACGGGTACCTCTGTCGCTTTCTTCAGCCATCGGAGCCTCTCAAGGTCGTCCTGGACAGCCATGTCATTACTGGAGTGAAGCGATCTGGTTTGTGCCAGGCTTGCAAGAGATGGCACCGCTGAGAAAGCTGAGAAAGGCTCTATCATACACTGCTCTAGTCTATACAATATAGAGAGAGATATATGTATTATGATAATGATAATATAGTTTATATGATTATATAATAATGACCAACCATGCAAATGCAGCTCTTGACTCAGACTCAGTCCTCACTGGTTGTTGCATACACTGCTGCTAAAAAACCGCAGTAGACGTTTGCATCATCTCGTGCACATTGGATCAATTTGCGACTGTTGTCTGGCAGCGCAATGAAAGAAAGGAACATGGACACTTGCACGCCAAAATGGATCATATGCAAACTGACCAAGCCAACTAATACACTGGTTTTAAAGTATTTTAAAGTGGTGTTGTTCATTCTCTTGGTGGCTAGGCGGGGGCAAAAACTCTTCACGTGGAACATGGCTGGGCGGATGAGTAACAGCCATTGGCCCCATCATGGCCTCGCAGTTTTGGCAGTAAATCTGCAGGAATGGCGTCACCCTTTGGATTCGAAATGCGCAAGCCTTGCGGCCCGCATCAGAATAGTGAGTTGCCTGGTTTAAACATGCTTCCCAAATCTTCCCAATGTCTTATGACTATGATACACTGATAATTATATATATATATTATAATTATACTATGGTGAATTCAGATGACTTCAGCATCGTGAATCACAGGTCACCAAACTCCAAATCCAGAACAACATCCAGCATAGATCAGCATAGAAACACATCTCCAGGAGAGCGGTTCCATGAACTGAAGCAATGGCAGCATGCGGCCCTCCGCCAGGAGTTGGTAATGCAGAAGCTGTAGCGGCCTCAAGTCTACTCTGCAAGATTCGGCCTGGGATCCTGAGGAAATTGAAGAAACAATGCTGCAAGGATCTGCAAGGAGTAATGTGAGTAATGCCCTCCAGCTAGACCTGTTATCTTCAGATATCTTCAGATATCGGATGAATCGGATGGGATCAAATTTGGAGCCATTTGGAGCCATTGTGTAAACGTGTGTAAACCAGTCAGCTGCCGAGAGACAGCGATCTCTTCAAGGCGGTCTTCTGTCACTAGGTACGGCGCTGCCACGGCTCCGAAGGCATAGAAGAAAGCATGCCACGCCCGGTTGACGGCCTTCCTTGCGGGCGCAAGTTAAGCAATCATTTGCTCTGGCTAGGCTACATTGCTGCAATAGAATATTCACTTAATAGTTTTTTAAAAATACGGTGTGAAACATGAATCAAGGGAGTGCTTGAGGATCTTCCCTGCTTCAATTGGGAAAACACGTATGATTTATGACTATTGTAATTTGAATGGATGATAATCCTTTGCAATTCGCACCCAAATTGGATGCCGTTCAAGTGGCGAGTTCGAGCCCTGCTGTTCCGCAACTTTGGTCATGATGTCGACCAACGCATGTTTGACCCTTGCCAGGTGAAGCAATCTGAGGCCAGCCATGTGGCCAGCAACTGCCAGAGCATGGGCGATTCTCTGAAAGTGGTGGATACGTTTGCCCTGCAGAAGTTCCACAAGATAGCCGATGATGTTGATGATGTTGTGGCCTGCGGCAAGCCAAAAATGCTGAAAAATGGAAAGCAAATGGAAGCAGTCCCCGGTCAGGCAGTCAGAGTGAGAAGGAACGGTTGTCAAAGTTTGACCTAGTCACATCACTCAGCTTCGGCAAATCTCCATCGGCTCTATATTGCAGGATTGGCGCCACAGTAATCCCTTCCTCCTAATACTAAACCCCCCCCCCAATACAAAACACGGCAGGTAGTTTTTAGTATTAGGGGGGTATTTATTATTAGGGAACCAAATCGAAGTCATGTTAATTAATTAATTAA
>Ga0126342_10003089_pt1 | contig 27107 bp, 24 predicted proteins | sample Cyp1metagenome_FD_92528 | JGI IMG/M metagenome (GOLD analysis project Ga0126342, IMG submission 92528) | Coral microbial communities from Lord Howe Island, Old Settlement Bay, Australia - Cyphastrea 1 metagenome | ecosystem: Host-associated > Invertebrates > Cnidaria > Coral ...
AGCTGGAAACCAGATTGGGGGTGCTTTGACACCCGGATGTGAGCTGCTGTCGCGAATTGCACGCTTTTGTTAGTTTCTGTCTGAGTGCCTGTAAGGCTTTAAATTGCAATGGGGAAAAAAAAAGTTAATGACTTATGTTGGCAATGACTGCAGTTATTTTCTGAACCAGTGCGTGACATCACCTGTGGCATTTCTTTCCGGTTTCAAATGGGTTTCCTATCTGAAAGTCAGTTGAAAAGCCGTTTGTGGCCGCCTGTGTTACATTGTTGAGTCATTTGGTCGCGAAATGGTCATTTTTTGGGTGACGAAAACTGAGGTATGGAAGACGTGACCCCGCCCAAGGTGGCAGCCAGGGTAGCCAGTAGATATCTTCCCATAAAAGCAATAAAATCATCCCAATATTTATGAACATGGGATGATGTCCAGCCATAGACAAAAATCTCATCAGAAATATTGGGATGATACAATAGATTACATAATGATGATATCATATCTATGTATATATGATCATCCATATTAATGAACATGGGATGATAACTGGATGATCATAAATGATGATGGCTAGAACTTATCCCCAAGCCATGATCATCCTGCCCGAAGTCATGTTCAAAGCCAGTAACATCAGGCACGATGATCGTGTCCAGTGGATTTCGGGGCTATGTTTTCAGATCATCTTGTAGATTATAATGATATTCTCACCTGTAACATGATATCTGATAATTGTGGATTTTGGGCTACCTTATTTTAGAGATGATATTCTTATAGCTTTTGCTTGGAATTCCCTTTCGCAAACAAGAACAGATGGTATGGATGGGCCAGTGCATTCAGACTCACCGCAAGTCACCAGATGACCCACGTGTTCTACAACATGAACCCAAGCAGCCGTTTGGTGCCATTGTAAACGGTAGACACTCGGTTGACACGGTTCTTTAATTACCTATTACTACGTTATTTGTTGGCTGAATGAATGGTGTTTGAATGTCGAATCCAACTTTAGTCCTCCTCCTAGAAGTAGCATCCATTGATGAAAGCAATGGTTGTGGAACTGTACCTGAAACATGGATAAACGTATGGCACATATGGAGGATTTGCCCCGCAATATTTGCCGGAAATGACTCTTCGTTTTTCCATGGGATACAATAGGATGCCCTTTGGTAAACTAACATAGCGATGGAAATGGGTAAATCATCTATAAATGGCCATGTTTAATGGTAAAATCACCATGTTTAATGGGAAAATCCACTATAAATGGCAAGTTTCAATAGCTATTTTAGTAAAAACCAGATGGTATCCTGTTTTCACGCAAACCCTTAAATGGTCGGGAAATGCAAGGAGGGCAGGAGCTGAGCCGGTGCTCCGAGCCGGTTTCCCTCCACCAACAATTACAACATCGGTTGGAGCATGTTCCATTTTGTTCATTTCCAACCTATCCTTGAATCATTGAGATGATTGATGGGATAAGATATTATCGCATCAATCATTTATATAATATACAATCATAATAGCATATCCGTTGAAAAGTCATTTATATATATATGTATATATATATATATACAAATTGATAAATCATGTGCATCCATATATAATTATATATATATATATATACATATTATATAGATACACATGTATGTATATAATTATATATATACATATTATATAGATACACATGTATGTATATAATTATATATATATATACATATTATATAGATACACATGTATGTATATAATGATATATATTTATATATAATGATATATGTATATTTAATTATATGTGTATATATGTATATGTATATATATATAGTACCTTTGTAAAATATATATGATTATCATATCTCGGACGATCGTCCCAGTCTTTCGGTCGTCCATGAGACACCAGGATGATGCACCTACGCTGAAGAGCAGTTGGAGCCCTGGGGCGTCGATTATCTAGGTAGATCTGGGTAGTTCTTTTTCGGGTGGTAATTTTGGAATAGTAACTGATATCTTGGGAGAATATCTTTTCGGGTTAATTACCCAGTTTTTTGTGTTGTTTTGTTTTTTGGTGTTAATTTTAGGAGAATCTCTTTTCGGGATGTACTGATACTGATAGTTGATATGGTACCAGGTTAATTTCCCGCTGTTTTTAGGCGATGAATGGGACAAGATCATAAATTACCCAGATACAAAATACGTTGCGTGTCTGAGTGCCTAAATATCTCGCAATGGGAATCCAAAGCGGTCATCCAGTTTTCTTGTCATTGCCATTGGATGGATGTCCATGTTTGACAATGTCTTGGCCCTTGCAATGTCTAAGCAAAGGTCAGAATATATATATAATATTTAATTCTTTAGGAACAATTATCATTAAGATCCATTCTGATAATATAATTCTGATATGATAATTCTGATATGCACTTTATAGAACATATATATATAATATTCTAAGAAAAGTTGAACAGTACTTTCGAGCAGACCCCTGGAGGGCCAACCTGTGCTTTAATTAGTGGGATTCGCAGGATTTCCAGAATTTGCCAATTTCATGTGGATTAACTTGAATTAGGAGATTTGTGGCGGCTTGAGTTCAACCCTCATTGCAGCCATCTCACTCCCAAGATGGGGGAACTTTTGTGGGTGGGTGCAATCGGCCCCCTGCCAGCACTTAAAGTGGCTGTATCCGAATCTTCAGGGGAGGTGCTATGGCCGGCGAATGTCTACTTTCAGGTGGCTTACCCTCCAAGTACAAGACAATTCTTGAAGGTAATGGATAAATCCGAAAATTCCATTCGTAGTCTCTACAGCGAGCTTTTTGAATCTGAAGCACCTCCCGCGCTTGCAGTCACCCGTCACAGAGACAGTAAAGGTTTCGATTGAGCCCCTGGAATTCTTAACTTCTTTGGTCGGGATTTTGGTTAAATACATGCAGCCGCGCTCCACAGCACAGGTTTGCTGCCATCACCGAAACAGGATTGAGCGGCCCTGTCCAGAGATAATTGATACAAACTTCCTGGATGCCAATTTGCAAGAAGTCCTTTTCCCAACTGGCGTTTTGTTTGCCATTCTGATTCACTGGATTGAGCTGAAGAGAGGGAAAAACGGGTTCCTCGTTCTAATTATTTATATGTGTTTGTTTTTTTGGTTGCCGAACCTTACCCCACACCGGGTTGTAACCTCCTTTTTTCATCCCCGCCGTGTCCAGGCCAATTGCGGCGCTGACGTTTTGGCTACTTCAACTTCGAGAAGTTCAGCAACGGCTTACAATCGATGTGGGTGAGAATGCAGCTAGACTCAAAAGAAATAGAGAAAAGTCACCTAATTGAGATTTAAAAAGATTCTAGTTGTAGCCGCAGTAATTTGAACTACAGTAATTGTGATATGTACAGTGGGATAAGATATCCCACCCCAACCCCGCAGTCTGAGGGTCAAGGAGTTCGGTAAACACCCTTCAATTCAAATCATGGACCAATGGATTTATGCAGTTTGCACCAGCGCACGCTTAGGTGATACTATCTCTCAATGCCGGCAGAGTGCAAATACCACCTGCTCTGCAAGGAGGTTTTCTGGGACCCGTGTTAAACTGGCTGCAAGGGGAACGTGAATCAGAAGCTCAAGTAGTCGCGAAAGATCCAGTGTTTGCCAATGTAGACCCTTGAAGCAGTTGTCAGTAAAAATTATAATCGCGACATTTTGTTAACATGCCAGTAGCAGGCATCACTGTTTGATGAGCAACAGTAGCTTATATTTTATAATTTGATAGGTTATTATATATACATATTATATTCTATATGTGTGTGCCACCCCCCAGTTATATACTATATTTTCAGTTTTTGGTCCATGGTAACGGCAACCGTGCTCAGGATGAACCCTACCTGGGCGCTCTCATCGCTGCTTGTCTACATCAACGTGGACAGCGCATTCGAGAGACTGCTCTGCACCTTGCGCGGCAGGCTGCAGTGCTGATGATAGAGAACCTTGGTGCCTACTCAAAGTCTCTGGACAATCAAGATGTAGAGAGTCTAGCTGCAGCGAGGGTGAAGAATGATAGACTTGACCCTTTGATCTACCACGCACTGTTTGACAAAGTTCACAAAGGGATTCATCCCAATCTTGCAAAGTCCAAAGAAGAGTTCAAGGTTGCAATGCGTGATTCGCAACTGCTCATGGTATCTCAGATTTGCTTAGCAATAACCATGTTCTCATGTGGACAGGGTTCAACCACCTGTAACTTGAGGTGAATGGGTGACTTATTGAAAAAAAACACCAACATTTTTTTTCGGTGAAAGGCCTGGGTTCCGGCATATCTTGAGCGTCTTCGCAACGAACTTGGGAACCTGGTCTATTATGAGGCTTGGGCATCTGGGTGATGGACCATGAAAGCAAGAGTTCGTGACAAACAACTATTGTTCACTCCAAAACATTTGAGTAATTAATTCAACAATTGAGGTATTGCTTGATGATATCGTAATCTTCTAACGTTTTGAAACAATATCGCAAACCATTAGAAACTAGCGCAAATCTGGGTTGCAGCATGTTTTGTAAATTGCCCAGAATAGATTACACATAGCAACAAGTCAGTTCAACACGGATTGCATTTCATCCAGCGCTGCTAGGTGATTTTCGATGGTGGAAACACTGGTCCAAACATTGGACCCACTTTAGCGGTGGCTTTATGGTGTCAAGAAGTTGAGCGACTTGCTGCTCTTTGTCCTCAAGCTACTAGTTTGCAACTGAATGGGAGAAGCTGCAGGGGTTTAAGGGCGAATCTGAATAATAGTCGTAATGATGTAGTAATATTATGGTTTTCCGGGGTGTTTTTGCCTCACGTGTAAGTGATGAAGACTTACCAGACTTGGCCATGCAATGATGAGTAACACCATCATCCCCTTAGCCGTGAAATCTCTCAAGTATTGCTCAGCTTCCTGGTAACTTAAGTTGCTTCTCTTGAAAGCGCTGTGGAGTGATGGCTGCACCCACTACTCCCACTGATGCATCAACCAAGCCAATGGATGCTTCGTTTTCAACGATGTCTGCCATGGCTGTTGCTGGCTCCCCTCCGCCGCACATCAACAGCCCAGTGGCATTCCGTCGGCAGAATGCCAAGGAATGCTTGGGTGAGGCCAGTGAGTCTGAGAATGCCACTTCGGATGAGTCAGTGGCCGTGTACCTGGGAGATGACTCAGATTCCGACAGTGGCCTGGAGATGTCAGAACGATTGAAGCAGAGGCTTGGGTGGATTCGCCAGGAATGGCGAGATCTTCGTGGGCACAATGCCTCCCACGGTTGCACCAGTGAATCCTGGCCCCGTTACGAGGCTTCAGTGATGCCCACATATGGTTGGACCATGATCAATGGCCAATGGATCAAGACGGGACAGATCTCCAAGCACAATCGTGATCGCAGGGCATCGTCAAAGAGCAAGGCATTAGCCAAGCCGAAGGCGAAGACACCTGTCATCAAGAGTGCTGCTGCCAAGAAACTCAAGAAGCCGGCAGCATCCATGAAGTCCATGAAGGTCTTGGTCAAGTCCATGAAGGCTATGAAGGTCTCCTCAGCGGCATCGGGTTCAAAGGGGTCACCAAAGCAATCTACGGGGTCACCATGTACCCCAAACAAGGGGACGAACAAGAAATCTTTGGTGACGACCACTCCGAAGATGAAATCACCTTTGGCGACACCCCCAAAGCATGCTCCCCGTCAAGTGAAGCGTTCAGTGGGATTGAAGTCATCCCCTTTGAAGTCATCCCCTTCGAAGTCATCCCCTTTGAAGTCATCCCCTTTGAAGTCATCCCCTTCAAGCACTGGTCGGAAGCCCTCTACGCAGTAAGTGAGAGACCGGAGTGAGCGAAAATTCGACAGGGTCCCAGAAATTTCAAGAGATCCCACTGGACATCACCGGACGAGCGGCATCCGGATATTTGCATAAGATTTCATTGGGATAATCTTCCTACTTTCAAGAGGTAACTACTGACTGTGTTTAAAATCTACCATTATACACACATATCACATATATATATATTTATTTATTTATTTATTTGGATCCAGTGGGACAAGTGACAAGCTGACCCAGACTAAGAGCATGGCTGATAGGTTTTAGCGTCGCTTCGAAGTGCACACTGTATAAATTCCCCATAATTGAAGAGACGTGTTTGAACCACATGGCCAAGAGCTCAATGTGGGGCATAGTCCAGTTTTCACACCATTGCCACACACATTACTGTGCCATTTTGACCCATTAAACCTCATAGGTGACTCGCCCCCATTGAGCCAGCACTTGCAAAGCTTCCGCTGCAGATAGTTGCATTTTGAGGCGTGCAAAAGAATGGGTATCACCAAGTACTTTTCTTGTGCTATTTATTGTTGTTGATGGCCAAGGATTGCACAAGCGCCATGACAATCTTAATTAATCCATTGCAGGGTGAAAGCGGATCAAGTTAGCCAAGCCCGGTAGCTTCAGTTGAAATAATGTGGGGTCTACCATCGGCATTTGCTAATTCGGGGCGTGGCAAGACGGGGAACGCGCCACCACCCTCAGCGGGCATTCCTCGTTCAGAAGCTGCTGCGCCGCCGCCGGCTGCGCCACCACGCCAGTCTCCTCGACTGCCGGCGCAAGCACCCGGAGGAGGAGAATCAAGGGATGTTTGGTTGAGGGGTGCTCAGGTTTCCACAGTTTTACAGTACTTGAATGGCTAATTAACTATAAAAATATTAACAGTCCCTACTTATAGTTTGTTACTAGCGGAGTTCCAGATATCAAACCATGAAGAGCGCATGACATAAATGCATGAATGAATGCAATGACATGAAATGACATGAAATGAAATGAAATGAATGAATGAACCAATCAATGAATCAATGAATCAATGATGAATGAATTAATATATAATTTTAATAGCCAACCAAGTTTAAGATTCATTCCCAGCCTGCGGCCTGCAACTTTCTAACTAGATTCATCCACTGATTGTAGGAAGACGGGCAACCTCTACTCCTGCTGCGCCCCGTGGACCATCCGGCCGCAAATCCCAGCAAGTAGCGGATTGTGATGACATGTATGCTTTGGATTTGGGCAAGAAGACCCAGTGCTTGACCCAATTTGACCGAGTGCAGTGGAATCAACAAATTGTGGCGGTGCTTGACAACAATGATGCCACCGACACTTGTATCATGTCGTGGGGTGGGCCCAGATGTGCGCACATTTGGTGATATGTCAACAAGATTCAAATAGTTTAATCAACATGCATGACTGGACTCACCTCTGAATCAAATGAAATGGATTCACCAAGTCCCCATATGCTCCCAGTCTGGTGCGCTCAGGAATGCTTGGCGGTGTTGATGGATTTGGACCCAAGTGAGAAACCAAATGTCCGGTCAAATGAGAAGGGTGGAGGCAGGACCAAAGAGATATACTGATATACCCCATTGTTTTTGTTGGAAGGTCAATTTTGCAACTACAACATCAATTAAAGGGCTTTTCTGATGAGCCGCTAAGATTCACACTAGTGCCACGGAAGATCAGCCCCACTGTCATTGACCCGTGCAGTTGAGAAGTTCTTTGCTGGATTGGTGGACGAATACACGCGACGTCTATCAAGTGGAGAGCTGCCCCAGTGCTTCTTGCCGGCATTGCTCAAACACAAAAACTCTGTGATGGGAAATTGGTATTGTTCAAGAATTTGCTCTTGTTCAGTTCATGATGATTCATGTGGCAGCTACGCACTAGATGCATGTAATGGAACCCTTGAATAATAACTAATTTTCTTTCCACTTTCCATTCCTTGCCTGCCACCTGCAGCCAAGATTCCAGCAAAGCATTGGTGGGCCATGTGCGACAAGATCGCCAAGACCGTGAAAGGATCATGGCCTCAATCCGTGTCTACTACACGACAAGTGGTCAGCAGTGCATCAGCAATGGTAAGGAACACAAGTACTTACCAACATCCATGGCCGAATGGCACGAACAAATCTACTGGAATTTCAGGCGGTGTTTTTGGGGGGCGTGTCAACTGACCACGCAACAATCCAATTTAAAGATTTAGGTTTCAAAGCCTTGTCAACATACTTCAAAATATTGACAGTGAACACTTCATGATTGAAATCTTTTTGGATATATTCTAGCATCGGGCTCAATGTCAGTGGTGGTATTGATCAGAATCTTAAATCCAACAATAATTGTCAAGAAAAATATACAATTAAAATCAATTAAATATGGTAAAATGTTCTTATGTCTACCCATTCAATGGGAAAATTCGCTAAGCCCCATCGATATTGCAAGGGACTGCAAGCCCTACATCACCAATGGGATCCAGAACCAGTATGTGGACACGTGGTTGACGGTTGATGCACACGAACCCACGGTCGTGAGAGCCTTTAAATTGGATACCCAAGCAGGAGGTGATCTTGACAACATGTCACGCGCTCCCTCTTTCGATTCTCAGTTGGTCATTACAGTATAAGTATATAATCATTTTACTTTGTCTTTCAAAGGCCCCCCTCAACATAAATGCCTTTGTTTCATTATTCCCAGATTCTTGCTTAAGCTAAGGCAGATCAATCAGCGTGTTCTACGGAAGTGCCTTCATTTGTGATTGCCTATCCAGAAGGCAGCAACCCACCCTTGTTGGTTGCAACTGACAACCCACATGAGAACGCATGGCTGCCAGAGAATCCGGACGAAGATTTCATGGTCGTCAAGAACCCACGCACTGGGAAGTTTATGGTCACAAGCCCTTCTTTGGGGTTTTCCCAGTACGTCACTTGTCTCTTAGACATTGTCATTGCCAAGCAAAATATACTAAAGACGATCATTGGTATTTATATGTATGTATTTATTTGATTTACTTTCAACCATTGATGATTCCAACCACCATCCCTTTCATTTTTATCGATTGAACGCCATTGTCCATCATTTGCCTGCTTGCCTAGGTGAACAACATCATGGAGAACAGGGGCACCAAGCGATCGCGTTCACCGGAGCCCACAGTGGCCGTGCCTGGGGAAGCCAGCAACGCGAATACTGAAGGGGTGGCATCACCGGATGTTACTGTGTGGTGTTATTAAGCAATATGTTTGTTTTCCTTTACGCAATATAATTTTAATTTTGTTTGATTCACCATATAACCCCTCGAAACAATAACAAGGCAACACTAATTTTGATACGATGATGGGCTTTCATCCCCCCGCCATAGAAGGACTTTTGAACCACAGCTATCCCTAAGTGGAACCACTCCAAAAAAAAACAATATTATTTACCCCTACATGACGAATCTTGAGTGATCGACCACCCCTTAGTGTTGTAATCGTAGCATCAGTTTTCCTGTGGTCACCAATGAATTTTCATCCAGCTTTCCTTATTATTAACAAATGTTGTATTAACCAATGTTGTGGCACTGTTCGCTGACTCAAATGATGGTTTTTGTTTACCCCCTTCTTGTTAATCAGTATTTATTTAACAATTCACAAGGGTGACTTTATTTATTTGTATGGTTTTCCCATTTTCAACCCAGGAATCTTGATTCCCTTGTTTGGCAAACCTCTTGCCAAGACACTGCATGGCCGAGGGTGGCAACGCACCACCACCTCCGCCTGGCGACGCAAGCTTTGGGGAGCCAGGAGAGGCGACTGCCCCAGCCATCGTTGCGACACCGCCGGCACCATCCCTTTGAGTGACAAGTGAGTAGCAAGGGTTTTGGGAATGTCTTCCAGGAAAGAAGGGCGCAATTTGTAGTACAATTTGTAGGCTAAATTTTGGCATGGAAGCTCCGTTCTGGGGGGTTGTGTCTCTCGAGGGGTCTGTTCGGATACGGTGGCCAAAACCCTGGGTTTTTCCACGGTATCTGAACAGACCCCTCCAAAATGCAGGTTTTGGAGGGGTCTGTTCGGATACCGTGGGTTTTTGCAGGTATTTTGCACCGTATCCGAACAGACCCCTGGAAAACCTACTACACTGGACCCCACGAGCAGACCCCTGGAAATACTACCACACTGGACCCTAGAATTAGAAAACTTGGGTAGCGTACCCCTTCAAATTGTGGCTATGTGGGAACCTGGCACCAGGTCTTCAAAACTAAGGGGAGTTTGCTGAAAAAACATTTCCCTAATAGTGGTGAATTTATGATTGGGAATTGGCTGACGACAATAGTCTACTAGGAAATGAACGCTTAGAAAGCTGAAAGATAAGGGACACGTAACTAGTGGGTAAGAAGCAGGATAGGAAGCAGTTGAAACAGTTTTTAATTTCACTAAATTCACAACGTTGGACTAGACTATGCGCCCTTCCAGGTACAGGTGAAGACTTCTCTCTGCTAGTCAGCTCTCGGATTTTGAAAATATGATGGGAGATCCAAATTTGGATGGCAGGGTTGCCAACAAAATATAATTGTTATACCATTTTGAACCCATGTTCGTGGAAAGGTTTATGTAATTTATGTTTGCAGAGCCGCACCCATGTTTTTCCCAAACGCATTGAGATCTTAAAATGTTTCTCAGTTTCAAATCCTAGTCAAGAATCTTGGCATTTCCTGCCCCATTTGGATAGCATTGGTTCTACACCGCTCCAACCTCACCAATATTTGGCCAGGGTGACTAGTAATGGTCAAACTCAATATTATGCTGGTTTGAGTTTCCAGGGATATTTAATGAATTGTCCTCTCATCTTACTTGGAATCTTGAGTCATCATCAGAGGTGAGCTCAGCCAAGATGCATTGCGCAGTCAGGCCGACCATTTTCACAGAACACCCTGTGCGAGACGGCAAAAAAATCAAACTGGGTGTCAGGGGTGAACAACCAGTTGAAGTTCTGATACTGATTCATTTTCCGAATCACAAACCAAAAGTGATCTGAAACAATTTTAAAACAATGCCTAAAAAGTGACGGGGGTCACTTACATTTCAACAAGTGGGGCGCAACTGCAACAGAACTACCAGATGAGCTACCCTCACTCCAACTAAGGTTGCTGACCGAAGCATGCTAGCAACTGAAGAAGTGGAAGGTGAACCAGCCCAGAGGACTGATGACCGGAATCTTGAGATTGAGGATGCATTGATGCTGCAGCAAGCTGCAGTTACTTCACTCGAAATTGATCTTTCAAGTAAGTAACACATGTCAATACCACACTTCCAACAATGTTTTTGGGGGTCAGCCCATGATGAAGTTTCAGTCCCCCAGGGCAAAGGATAATTGGGAATTAATTATTACAGTATAGTAAGTGGTGGGCCTGCCCAAGAAAACAATGAAACCATTCAGAAATTTGGGTCAGCTTAAAAAGATTCAATAACCCAAAATAAAAAGTAATTGGGGATTGTTGGAATTTTAATTGTGGAGTAATCCGCGCAACTAGAGATAATTACAATAATAATTGGATATTTAGGGGGTCAGTCATGAATCAGACAATCAAAACAAACCACATCGCTGCCACCTCATTAAGGTCATGGAAGCAAGTGGCCTCATAGATCTCGGCAGCGCGAAAAAGCTTGCGAAGGAGGCAAAGGCAGCTGCATCACATGGCCAGAAATCCTTTCGAATGCTTGCTAATGCGTTGGGACCTGTGGTATCAATGGATTCATTTGTCGCAAAGCCCAGCCGCAATGATGAACAAGATCGAAATGCCCTGGGAAAAAAACCTTTACTGGTTTTCTGCTGTGATGAGGAACGAAAACAGTGCTCCTGCTGCAGTTCAAGACCAAGCAATCCCGCAAAATATTTATATAGTTGGTTGGGATGCACGGACCAAATGATATCCTTTAAAATGAATTAATTCTATGTTCATGATTTGGTTGATCCACAAAGAGACTTTTCCCAATGACTCTATTCCTTTTTCTCCGGTCTCTCTGAGCCCAGCCCAGGGTGAAATGGATTCACCAAGTACTTTTCTCTATGAAACTTCGGGGGTACAGAAAGCAGGACTACCACCACAGATCATCAAACGATGCCAAGCTGGGAATTCAGCGGAGTGGATTCTGGGGACACTCAGCTCATCCAAAACTTTTAGGGTTGTTTCAATGTAATGTAGTTTCTGGGATGGCTCTCCAATAAACTTTTATGCTGATTTGATCCCAGAATTGAACAGCCAAAACTGTCAGGAGTGGTAGCAGCACTGCGTTTTGCAATGAGTATTTCCAGAAAACCTTTCTTCTCGTATGAATTCCACCATGTTATGCTTGACTCCGTGGGGTCGTATCTGAAATTGTTCGGTCCCGAGACTGAAGAGCCACGTGGTTGCAGACATGTCTGGCTGGAACTATTGTATTTAAAGAACTTGGTTCATTGATGGGTTATTAATGGCCTTAGTTGCCCCCACAAACAAAAGGGATGATATAATAAGGCAATATAAGGAATCACAATAGTGTCAACAGTCTTTAAAAAATACTCTGACTCATATACTTCCCTGGCTTAGGTTCCAAAAAGATCTTGAAGAGATGGCATTTGATTTGCAAATGCCTCCAGATGCCACTGCCAAAGAAGTCTACGACAAAATCGTGGACCGAGCGCATGAGCTGACCTATACCAAGCAGGCCTGTGCACAATTTCGATCCTGAAAAATAATCCAGGATATAATAAAACTAATATTAGCTGTCAACAGTTCAAGATGCAGTGCATTGCATCGGACCTTCAAATCGTCTAAGCGTGTATTACAGACATATACAGACATAATATCATGTGAATATTTTGATATATTTTGTATATATACTGTATATATATATAATTTATTAGTAAAATATTTTTGTATAGCGCCAACTTATGATTGAGGCTCAGGATTCTTTAATGTTACAATGCTTCATCAGCACCCCTGATGAACAAAATGTGCCGATTCCTTTGAAGAATAAATAACCGGAGATTTTCTAGTCTAGCTCAGTGGTGGGCTCGCATGTGTGCTGTGTGTGGGCAGGCGCGTGTCAGAGTGTATGGTGCGCGTGATTTGGTACAGTGTTTGCTACTGTTGCTTCAAACGGTACGTGGGTGTCTCGAAAGTGACTATCACCAATCAAAGGGACATTGTTAGATTTGGGGGGGGATAGTATCATGTCGAAGCAATCCGATCCTGGTCATGCAGGTTACGCTATCGAAATTTCATGCCTTGAACTTCAAGATTGGCTCCACTCTTCAATTTTGGACGCTGCTCAAAAAGATACACGACTGGAGAGCTAAACAAGCAGGGACCTGGAAGACAGATGGGGGTGGAGATGTGGGTGTGGTAGATGAAGGGGAAGCAAGTGCACCAAAGCAAGAAGAAGACAACTCAATACAGGGCTTACTTGACAAGCTGCGACGGTTTTCACAGAATGAGAACACGTTAGAATTAGCACAGTCCATTTTTGCCGACATTCGTGTGCGACAGTTGGGCTATATGCTACTGGACTTAATTGATTGAATATTTCTGTTCTTCACTGTCGCACAATTTTCTGTCCTATTTGGTGTTCGAATAAGAAAAAAAACTCCCACAAACACTGCTGTGTGTTACTGACACAAACTAAATCATACTAAATCCCTCAATGGATCCCAACCGTTCATTGTTCTGTTACTGCGCGTTCTAGATACCAACCCAAATCTTTCTTGTGTTTGGACAGCATGCCTGGGACTGGGACTAAGGGTGTACTTCGCAGAACGTCCATTGAGAACTGCACACCTACAAGTGCTCAATTTCACGTCGGACAGAAAACTGAACATTGAGCAGCAAGCTGGGTGGTCCAACAAAAGTTGGGTTGTAGTCCTCAGAGAAATCTTTGAAAACCTTTCATCTTCCGAAACCCTGGAGAGATTGAAGTTGTATGAGCGACCTGTGAACGATGAGAGCGGACAAAGCCTTGAGGATGCCAAATGTTTTTTCACCCTTTGCCTAGAAGTGGCATGCCAGCGTGCATGGAGCATGGCCTGCCATTCAGAGACGCAACCGCATCTTTGGCTAGGCATTTGTGACCCAGACACAGGCTTGGCTGGACAATGCAAGGCCAAGATTCAAAAGGACGCTGAGGTGGTTCAGGCCGCATTTCAAGCTGCTGCGAATTCAACTGGTGATGATTTGAAGGCAAAACTATGTCAAAAAAATATTGGGCCGGCCCCACAACTTTAGATGTTAGTGTTGAACAAACGAAATGACACGGCTCAACAGTGAATAGTGAACCTTGCAGGCAGTGCGCAGGCTTTTGCAAGACCTCTGGTTTCACAAGCTCACCATGGTTCAGGACAGGGGTTTTACAGTGTAATACAGCTGATTTTACTTCACAAAAACAAAGTTTCAGTTTTAAGCTTTAATTGCTTTAATTCTGCATTGGCCTGGGACTATACTAGAGTATACTGGATTATTTCGACAAGTTTCAAAGTTTCCAAACCAAAGATCCAGGAAATGTGGGAGCACTGCGGGCGTTTTGCTTGGGCCACTGATTCCATGTGGGGCCACATCTACAGATTATGTGACTCCTTGGCTTCGACGAAGGAAGTTCTTGAGGATGTTTTTGGTGCCGCAGCCGACTTTCAGAGGGCCAACAAGAATCCGTTCAAAACTGGGACAATCGAGAAGTTGCATCATGTGCAATCTTATTGGGTTCGCTTAGACAGTTCTCAATGGCCAAAGCTTAGACCCAACAGCCACGACTTTGTCACGACGCGAGCCGCTCCACACAGAAGGCATGTGAACATTGGTTCATTCGCTCCTTCCTCAAAAATTTCAGAAGGGTATCGGCTAGCATGCCTGAAGAAGCACAAAGGACAGGAATAAACAAGAACTATTCACTAGTTGCGCGTTCCAACGGTTGGAGTCAAATTCCATGCAGATAAGAAACAAAATGGTTCTTTTAGTCCTTTTCATCGTAGGTAAGTCTGCGGTGGCCAAATACAATCAGTGTGTATGTGGATGTATATGTATATGTGTGTGTGTGTGGGGGGAGATGGGGCAGGACTTCGAGCGGGGCAGCATCCAAAGGTGATAGAGTATGAGAAACAACAAACCCTTCCCGATGTGGACGACGTGAAGCCTGCAAGCAACCAAGCAGATTTCAAATCGGTGGCAGCAATGGTAGTGCTCAGAGTTGCGAGCGTTAGCAATTTTGTCGATGCAGGAGGATTCTGGGTTACTAGGCTGATGGATGCACACAACACCTACCTGGAGAAAATGACGGGCACCTACTTCATCTCGTTCGGTGTTCATGGCGATGCTGGAATGTCATGGGAAGTGACCCCTTTTGGGGATGGCAATGCTTTTTTCAGCCTTACAGCTTTGTCAGAGACCACCAACAAAGAGACCGCTATGCGCTTGCAGTTTTTTTGCACGCGCAACCTGTGGCACCCTGGGCAGAGGGACAATGAGGAGGAGTACGCAGGGGTTCCCACTCGAGTCTGTTTCTTGGATCTGTGTGTGTGTCCCTTTTGAGGCTCCAGTGGTCTGTTAACATGTTCCCTTTTCTGCTATAGATACTTAATGCACACTGGTTTCGAGAAAGACTTAACAACACAAGTAAGCCTTACTGGTAACCCCAAGTTGTCAGACAACTTCTGAACTAGACACTCGTTGAAGCCAAGACCTAGGTTTGCCTTGGGAAGTCCCTTCTGATTCAGAGGGTCGGGGCATCGTGCTACGACGAACTGGCGAGGATGAATCGCTGTTTCGATTTTGGGCGCGATTTGGGCAAGAAGCAGACAAAGCAAAACTGGGCGGGCTGTTGAAGATGCTGTTGCTGACTGCCGGTGTCAAGGTTGCCCCCTTCAACGAAAAAAAAGCTGGACTCAAATCCCAAATGTGTCTAGTCTTGGTGTTCAAAAAAGTGATGGTATGGTATGGATATTACTTGAACAAACATAATGATTCAACAAAAAACTGGGACGCGGGAGACCCACTGGAACTAAAACTTAATATTTGGCGCATTTGCAATGTTCATTGTATATCTACAGGTATACACAACACCCCAGCCAAGGCATTCGCTGATCACGCGCTACTTTCCGGAGCTTTCGGAAGAGGAAAGGAAACAACTGGTCTTGCAATGGTTTCCTGAAAAGGAGACCAGTGCAGCCAAAAAAAGAGTCTTCTCAGCTAGCTACTTGGGTGCAGTGTTAGGCCAGCTTGAAGGAGAGCAGGATGGTCGAGAATTTGAAGCCCTAAAGACACAGTTTGACGAGGAAAAGCGCATTGAATTCATAGTCTCGAGGGTTGGATGGTCGAGGTCAAAGGCAGCCCACTTTACTCCCAAGCGGGTGAAGGAATTGCGACCGCCGAACACGGTCTTGACCTGGCAACCTGCAAGCTACTCTTTCCAGGGGTATTTTCCCATCCCAGAAGCATTGCGCACAGGAGCAGCTGCGAAAGGCAAGGCCAAGGCAGATGCCAAGGGCAAAGCAAAGGCTAGAGCTAAAAGGGTGCAGACACATTGGGCAAGGTCACGAAATTACAAGGCCAAAAGGTCCAAGTTAGAGGCATTGACGTGGATAGTGGACTGGCTCTGGAAAACCCATGAACAGCACGGTGGTGTCGCTTCGGCTGTGCATTTTCTTGTCAGTCCTTTTATTTTCCCGAAGATGTGCGGTTTTGTTTTTCAAAGCTAAGCTCCAAAGGGGACATCCAAAAGATATGTTTTTTTTGGAATGATCAGTGATGTCAATGTCATAATGTGGACCAAATTGAGGATGTGAAGGACAAGCCGACCCGCGCGCAAATCGAAACAGCATTGATAGAGGGCAGCAAACCAGACGCTGAGATTGATGAGGAAGACGAAATCCCCGACAAGACATCCCCGACTACCAAAAAGAGAAAGGCAAGTGAATCAAATGAGGGTTCAAAGTCAGTCAAGAAGAGCAGAGGTGATGGCAGTTCCAATTCAGACAGTTCTACTGTTTCTTCCTCCTTGGAGAAGGACACCCAAGGTGACTTCTCAGTGGAAGACAAAAAGACAAGTTTGAAAACAACTCCAGCGAAAGCAGCTTCATCTTCGTCAGCTCCTAAAGGGAGTGGGCGAAGTCGAGGTGGTCGAGCAAGTGGTTCAGGGCGAGGAGGTCCGAAACCATTGGACACAAGTGGGGTAAAACCTCACATTCGCCCAGAAGTGTACAACGCTTTGATTAAGAAAAAATGACAACAGAACAAGAGACTCGACATCGCAAGACGCGAGAAAGAATGAGACTTGAGGTTGAGGTGGGACATGGTAGGACACTATGTTTGTGTGTGTGTATGTACGCGCAAATGCCAGCATTATTACTGACTCTTTACCTTAAAGTATGCGAACGGGACTTTTGAAAAATATCCCCAAAAATAATAACAATTAATAATAATAACAATAGATAATTAGGGGGCATAGGGGTCTGTTCGAAAGCCCTGTTCGAATTTTCTTAGAAATATAGTATTATTATTGTTATTATTATGATGATTAGTATTGATATGCACTTTTCATATGTTGCCATTTCAATCCAGTTCAACCGGATCTGGTGGTGCCTTTCCCAACCGTGTTATCTCGTCCATGATTTCATGGTGAGTCCCCCATGGTGAGTCCCCATAGATTTCGTTGTTAAACCATGGTAAAAGTCCATGGTAAAATGGCAAGAAATCCCAAGAAATCCCCAACTTTCAGATTTGCGTTTGTTGAATTTGTTGAATCGATCTCAATGGATCCCAGCCATTTGAAAGTGGCTGAATTGCTGTACTTCATATTTGATGCTTAGTCCTCAAATGTTGGTAAATCTGGCTGGTTAAATCCCCAAAGTTCAACAAATTCATGGTTACCCTCTGGTTATTTAACATAGCCATGGGATATGGCCCATTTATAGATGGTTTACCTGGGTTTACCTATTAAAAATGGTGATTTTCCATGGCTATGTTAAATAACCAGATGGTAAATCATGTGAAATCCCCCCAAATTTTTGCTTGTGAAATCCCGAAATCTCCCAAAATCCCGTAGCGTTTGACGCGGCCGGGACCGCCGCCTTCGAAGGCTTCGCCTTCGCCTACGATCAGATCGGCATCGTGGAGGTGCGGCAGCGCAGCGTCTCCGTCCGCGTGGTGCGCTCCGGCGCCGTCCGGGACGCCGGACTTGGGGACTTGGGATGGGATGTTGGGATGTTGGGACATAGCCATGGTATAGATGGTCCATAGAAATAGATGGTTTACCGTTCTTAAGAATTGTGATTTTCCCATGGCTATGTTATATGTCAAATGGATATAATGTCAACCCTGGATTAATAAACCCCTCGGCTGTTTAGTTGGGAGGGTGCCATAATGTGCCATAAAAAAGTATCAGATTATGACTATTGGAGGAATACCCCCCTAATTAATAAACAATGGTTTATTAATCCGGGGTTGACATTACCTAATCAATCAACTTGATATGAAGTATGGTGGCATTGGGATATTTTTTTGGGGGGATTGTATTGATTTGATCTTGTTTTTTTGTTGTGTGTGTGTGTTATATATAGATAGTTCATCACCTCTATAACTAAGGTATACTAAGGTATACTAAGGTTATATATCATTATAGACGCATATAAACCAGAACGGAAGGGTGACGTTTGTGCTGGAAATTCAACAGCTGACCCAGCCCTCAGGTGGATGAGAACGCCAGTATCACATACCAGACGTGGGAAGCTCAGATGTCCTGCGCAAAACAAGGGGTACGACGTGGTGACTTCGTGGATTACGAAAGGTGTTTTGGGTATACAGAGTTTTGGGGTTTCATGGTCATCACTTTGAATGGAGGAAACACGTATATATATACACATACATACATATTATGATAATTATAATAATATATAATCATATCATATATACACGCTATAATCCTGCCAGTTTCAATGGAGGAAGGATTCATAATCCAAGCGGGGACGAGGCCCCCACTTCCCCAGGCGTGCCGGTCGGGCCAAGCGGGACGAGGACTACACACATGTGGAAGGCGTGCAATCTGAGGCTATCCCTGGAAAAACCAAAGAGGTAAGGCCTGATGTAACTAGAGTGCTTGACAACCACCCTTGGGCCCTTGTGGGGTGATGATGGAGACATCACAGATTGTTTGTGTAGCTGTGTAACTGTATGTAACTTTTAGAGTGATTTCCAAGAAATTTCAGAACTGATGTTCATCGGTTACATGGTTTATGGGTCATATTCGAGATGACATAACATTGATTTGGCCCTAGACATATACCCTCTGGTAAACTAACATGACTATGGAAAATCACCATTTTCAATGGGAAAATCCACTATAAATCACCATTTTCAATAATAGCTATGTAACAAATTACCAGAGGCTATAGATTTTAGAATCCAAGATGTCCACTCTAGCTCTGCCAGTTTTGGTGGCTTAAATCAGCACGTCACATAGTGACATAGTGTTATGTTCGATTGATGTTTTCACTCGGCACATCTCAGCACTGATGTTTTCAGCCACCAGTTATATATATATATATTATATATAATTGGTGCGTCAGGGCCCAATGGTTTGAACTCTCGTTTGATTTGAGATTCAAGACTGTTTGTTTGTTCCATCCAAGAAACGGGACGATTCCAAGTGGAACCCCCCTGCTTTTGGTATGTGTTGAAACCGCCAATCACTGATCGATAGCTGGTACGGGATGGTATGGCTATATCAAGTCGACCTGTTGTGTGTTTATTTTCCTTCCCAAGAGGACAGCAAATTGATCCAATTGTGACAATCCCTGGGTCAGCTCGTTTGTGAACTCTGAGTAGGTTGATATCAAGGTATCCAAGGTCAAACAGCGATTAGGTCTGGTGGCATCCCCAGGATTCCAGCCCCGCTCAGCACAGGTGAACAATTGGTTGAATCACAATTCTGTTTAGGTGTCTTTCAGATATGTGCAAACAGTATGATACTATAATTATATACTGTATATATATATACTGTATATATATATATAATGTATATATATACAGTATATATACTTTATATATACTGTATATATATACTGTATATATACACTGTATACATACTGTATGTATATATGCATACCGTATATAATATATAATATACAATTATAGTTCCCAATGATCAAATAAATCAATAAATAAGTATATATATATATATACATACCGCCAGTATGGTGCCCTGCGAGGTGTCCTGAAGTTTGGCCCTGGAGAGGAAACGAAGGCAGGGTCCGTGGTGAAGGCAGGATTTTTCTGGGGATACCCACAGTCATAGCCATGTTCCACGCGGAAAATATGGGACAATGAGGTCTTAATCCAGTGGAATTGGGGATTTTCCCTATTTTCAGGGCCAATTCTCATACTTCATGCTGAATTCAGTTATGTTCTTGTACCAGCAAAAAACAGCACAAACATGCCCCTTGAAGTTTCCTGTGCCAAATGGGAGGGCCGTGTAGCCTTTTTAGGGAGCATTTCGTACACCTTCCAGGGCATTGTTGTACACTTTTTTGGTTAATGTTTTTTGAAGGTTCTTCATTGTCATTTTGTAGACGCGGTTTTGCTTCAAGATGATTGGTGCATTATTGTTGGTCCACCCCATTTTGAACACCCCTCAAAAGGGGGTTGTGCGGCCTCATCTGGTACATATCCAAACCTTGATCCCCCCCAAAAAGAGAGGGGTGTACAGAATCAGAGCATTTTTGAAGTTGAACTTGTTCTGGGGATGTCACTATGTACAGAAATCATTCAGAAAGTTGTTCATGTGAGCTCTTTCTTTGCCTCGGGTTGGCCCCCCATGATTGTACTTAAAAACATGTTATAATACCTTGGGCCCCCCCCTACATGTAAGCTGTTTCTGTACCAAATGACACGACATTCTGTAGCTAAATTCCCAGTGGGATGCGCAAACAAGCGTTTAAGCAGCAAACGTGGGGACTTAGCCTGACTTAGCCAGGACACTGAGATCACTGAGATGTTGTTGGCTCTTAACCAAGGGGACAATACTTTGATTGTTCACTGGGGACTAGGGACTAGAACTTACTAGAGCAAGCAAACAAAAGGTAAATGACCATTTCACATGATTCATTGCTTTATTTGCTGAACGCATTAGGCAGTGTGTATTCGTATGTGTACTTACTGTATATGTATACATACATGTACATATGTTATATATATATATTCGTTGATGATATGCACCTACATGCTGAGAGACGAGGGAAATGCAGTGCCGAGAGCTCCGATTCATTTGACTTGGCTTCGCCCACTCCAAGTCTCTCCGCGCTGCGGCTGAAAAATGCTGCAAGAAATGCAGCTATAGATTGAAGAATTTAAGCGGTATCCGACAAGGAATGCCTACATATTATACATATTATACATATATACCATATATCACATATATACCATATATTATACATATATAGTGAGTATGTGAGTATGTGATGTTGGTACATATATAGTCATCTCGGGCCCAAAAACGGCATGTTTTAACAAACCCCACTAGGGCATTTTACCACGAAACATGGCAGTAGGAAATGACCCTGTTTACATGGTGACAATCTATCTATCCAAAGTTCAGTTCATGTCACTAGATAGATATTTCTATGAAGACACATGAAAACTATATATATACACATAAAGTGTGTGTGTATATATATATATATGTTTTATGCATACATATGAAGACATATCGATCAATCGATAATATATATATATATACCATTTGTATGAAGTTCAGAGCAGTACCTACCTCGACGGCCTCAGTCGGTGCTCATCAACATCGCCAACAGCTTAGCCTTCGAGTCCAACGAGGTTTTTTTTGGGCGGAAGGGGTCAACGGCTGGGTCAACAAGAAAAATGGTGGATACACCACCCATATGCTCCATGGTGCTGGAATATTTACCAACATTTGCCCCCTAAATCACCCAAATGTAGGTAAATATACCATACATGGAGCATATGGGCCAGTTAACTACCATTTGAAAATAGGAAACATGCTGATCAACCATGAACAAATATGAGGTTAGCCTATGTGCAGACAAAGCCATTTCACTAAAGATGCAGTAGCGGTAGCGTACCCGAAAATGTCATGGTTTATCGGCTTATCATAGTCATAGTTGTTTATTAAAACTGGCCTCTTACGGGCATGCCCCACACCCATATAGATATACCCAATCGACTCAGGAATCTAGCCGGTTGGGCTTGTTTTATTTTCCAAATCAAGTCAAGTCACTAGAAATTGGGAATGAAGCAACGAGCGTTTCCTTTAGAGATAACAGAAAGGAACTAGGAACTGTTTAAAACGAACAAACAAGGGGTTTGGCCAGACAACAAACCAAGAACCAGTGGGGCTTTAACCACAAATAAATGATGAGATACCATTAAATTCCATTCACAACCCCTGAATGATGGCGTGGTCATTAGTCCCACCCCACTAACAACCCTTGCCCTCCCGACAAGAACCCAGAAAGAAAGACAACGCATTTTCTTGCAGGTTTTTGAAGGAGTGCTGTATGTATCTATGTCTTTGTACAGTTTGTTTTTGTTTTAGTGGTACATATATAGAGTTACAATGAGTTTAATATACTGTGTAATATCATAAAATAATAAATAATATATAGTTATAAATGGAGGTTTCCTGATGTGGGGGTACCCCTAAAGGCCCTAAATCATCCATCTGAATAGGACTTTCCATTACAAACCAACCAGTTATTGGGATCCGCCATGACTATGGAAACCCCCATCTATATACGGAGTATATGTACCAACAGTTACCAACATTCAATGGATTGCTTTAAGGGAAAATTTACAGGAAAGCCCTATATTGAACGGGAACATCGATGGTTTCCGGTGAAGATTTTCCCAAGAAAACCAATCCATTGAAACATGTATCAAGCGGATTGAACCGTGGGAGTCCACAGGAATTCTACTTGGACTTGATCGATGCCAAAACTTCCACAAAGGTGGCCTCTGCCACCTTAGTGATTCTCAGCAACGAGGACCCGTATACCGGAGCGGGTCACCGGGTCACCGTTTTTTTTTTTTTGTGGGGGTACCAACAAATGCGATAACAAAAGATGTGGATTTATATTGATGTCCAGTAATGGGATATATTATGTTTATATATACATATCCAACTATATGAGGATATGGCATATTGTCCCATGAATTGAAGCAATGGAACTGGGAAAATCTGAGAAACGGACCTGGGGAATGCATAAAAAATAATAGAAACTAAAGATGTCAGTCAAAGCTTTCGGGTTGAACATGGACCCAGCCAGTATCCTGTGATAGTTTGTCGATTAATTATGCTTGTGGGTAAAACATGGTAAAACAATGTCATAAACCATCCCCCAGTCATCACCATAAAATAGGTGGTATACACCATTCCCAGTCATGGGTGGTTTATGGCATTGTTTTAATCACATTGATTCAGTTTTGCATATGTTGATGCGCAATCATGCAATTTTTGCATGTGACCTTGGAAGCAACAGCCAGATGGAGGTGTTGAATGACTTTCGGGCAACCGAAAACCAATGTGGTAGCGAATGCGGCGTTGGGAAATGAATTTGCCGTTGGACATGTCCATTTAATATCATATTATACCACCATATGAATACAGGGATTGGATCCCCATTTCAGCATGATATATCCATATACATTTATATAGTCATATCAAAAGAAGAACATCCTAAACATCCTTAAACTTCTAATATGATTCTATACTTGGAACATCACGAATCTTAAGTGTCACAAGCTATGATGATGACAAAGATACTTATATCTTATTATAAGTGTCATATACTATCATATAATTATTATTATGATGAGAAATTTTCCTTCAGTCACATCCGTCACAACGTTCTCTTTCCGTCACAGGAGGCAGGCTACATCCGCTTTGAGGACGAGAATCTCACCACCGTCGAAGAGTTCCAGGAGTCCGTCGATGTTGTTCAGTTGACAAAAAAAAAAAGTGGCTGAATTCTACGGTTCATGGCTTTATAAAACAAGAAACATAACTTGGTAGAACTTGATATACAAGCGCTAGCGTTAAGTCGTATCAGCTTGTAAAAGTCGTATCAGGAGGCCGTGCGCCTGGAAAAAGTTCAAGTTTGGCATCACCACAACTTTTGGTAATTGAACGATTTCTTCGTTTTGGGGCCGTGCGCATGGAAAAAGTTCAATTTTTGTATTGCGTTGATTTTTATTTTTAAAACTTGTATTTGATTATTCTTTCAAGGGGGCAAACGCTGGTTGCTGCTTGCCTGCTGCTTGCCTGCTGTTTGCTGCTGCTTGCTGCTGCTTGCTGCTGCTTGCTGCTGCTTGCTGCTGCTTTGCTGCTGCTTGCTGCTGCTTGCTGCTGCCTACCTGCTGCTGCTCACCTGCTGATGTTTTAGTAAGCAACAAACATAACTGGGCACCATCCTGTACTGAAAAGGTGCCAAATAAACCAGTCTCAACGGATATATTGGAGATATTCAGAGACAGAATTGGACATGCAGCGTTGTGTTAACAACCAGTTGCCGGGTTGAACCATCAATGATGATCATACATATTCAATGGTGCTTTGAAGAACTATCAACCATTATTTATTTGCAAGGATTGCTAATCAGCGAAAATATGGACATTTGATAATACATGATGGGTTCATGATTGTAGGCGTTCATGATCATCTAAGTCAGAAGAGAAAGAATCAGTTCACCGAAGCATTCCAATGAATTGCGGAAATCTATGACATTTTTATGCAATTTCCCAGGAGGGGTCAGAATCGACTCAGATTAAAATGCTTGACTTCATAAATTATCCCAGCAGAGCTTCACACGAACTGAACGCTCTGGAAATGGGAAAGGTGTTTGGTGCCTCTGGTGCTGTGGATTGGAATCAAATTCTGTGCCCAAAGGGCCCAAGTGTTTTCCCACAAATATGCTATCCATTTATGGGAATCATATCCATTTATGGGATTTTATACCCTAGACTTCTGGGAATCTCTTTGCAAATTGTCTCAAACTGGATTTCTTCCCATACACAATTGTAGCTCTCTAAAACACGTGGCGCACAACCTGAAATCCAACCATGGTCAAAATATTAGGCGGAAACACACCAGATAGTTTGGGGTGGCCAAACCATCGCAGATGTTTGGATGATAGAGGATAGTAGCGCAGTTCAGAAAATGATAGTGAGAGGCAAAGAGCTTGAAAATCCGCGATGACCAGTTGTTGTAATTAACACCATTTCATGTTGGACAGCTTTACATGTTAGGAATCTCTAAAAAGGAAGAAACCGAATCCAGGATGTTACAGATGATGTTTCCCCGCATTATTTCCAGGTCTTCATTTGTTCTACTTATTGGGGTTTTGCTATTGGTTACCTACTTGGGGATGGGTCAAAAGCTTTGGTACCAGATTTTGCAGGGATGCATTAACCTGCTATTTTGTTGTGAACAGGGTACGATTTGACCCTATAACCGCAAACCTCGTTTAACCCACCACATGATGGTTTCTTTTTTTCATTGGGGTGATGGTATTGACATGCATTGACCTTTGATGACTTTATGACTTGTATATTTTTGGGATGTGCACTCACCAGAAACATTTGTTTGGCCATTTGGATATAGGTCGATTGATATTAATTATTTATATTACAACATTACTTTTGGTGTCAATCGCCATTTTTGAGGCGTTCCCACCAAGATTGAACCACATATGTTCGCCACAGTTCCTGTTGGCTTTGCCATATATACTACATATTATTTCCATCATACATTATATCGCTGATATATCTAGACCCTCAACAAAAAACAGAAAACTGGAGAGTGTTACCGTAATGCTACTCATTCTTTTCTGCTGTTTTTACCCATTTTTCCCGATGGTTTTTGCCAAAAGGGCAGGGTTGCAGCTCACCAATGCGCCAGGAAAAGATCCTGGATGTTCCGGTCATTCGGAGGGACGGTGCCGCTGGCAAGGCCGACCTGGATGATCTGGATGGGTGAACCATGGGATGGAGTAGGATATAGCTGGATATAACCTGGATAATGATGGATATAACTGGATTTACCCTCTGGTTATGACTAACATAGCCATGGGATTTCGATGGCCCATAGAAATAGATGGTTTACCGAACTGAAAAATGGGTGGATTTTCCATGGATATGTTAAATAACCACATGGTAAGCATACGAAGATACATGAAGCATATGTAGATTCAATGAATCACATGAATCACATGAATAGTGCTTTTCTATCTAAGGGCATCAACTTAGAAGTGGCAATGTGGGATTGACCCTTTAATTCAGAACTGTCATTTTCTGGTGAATTCTAGGATGGGCTATGACTGTGACATTGGGTTTACCACATAGTGTGTTTTGTCGTATTTCGTCCTTTGGGCGTGAGTTGAGTGATGCTCCAGCCGTGGCATCTAGGACCATGTCTTTTGAAGTGAGCATCAACTGGGGAGATTCGAATCCTATAGATTATAGGTACCCATATTACATCCGCATATTTCCCTACATGATTGGGTCATTCTTGGTGGGAGATGTTGGAACAGCTGTTGCCAAACCACGCAATGTATACACTGATTGACCGTTATTTATCCATATGTGAAGTTGACATCTAACAAATTACCAATATGTGCTCTTCTTTACCCGTACTATTCATTTACCCATATATTCAGTATTTTACCCATACTAATCATCATTTACCCATATATTCAGTATTTTACGCATACTAATCATCATTTACCTATATATTCAGTATTTTACCCATACTAATCATCAGTTACCCGTATATAAATATATATACACGAATATATACATATATATATATGGTACACACACAAGATCAGTGGTACTAAGTTTGTAATAGTGATGAGTTATGTCTTGGATATGAGTCAACCATACCACACAATATCTTTGAGAAATCTTACGCACACAAAACAAGTTATTTTAATTAGGTTTTGGAATTTGTGGTGGTGCCATATAGATTTGGACATGAGGGAATGCCATACACTATACATATTTAGTATCGTTGTTAGGGATTGCTAGTCTAGCTACTTAAGTGTCTCTTGCTTTTGGGGAAGAATGCATTCTGCATGCCAAGAATGCATTCTCCCCCAAAACCAAGAAAGCAAGAACCAAGATTCCACCATACTCTTGGATTCAAACTTTGTTTTTTGTTCTTGGTGCACACATGCAAGGGATAGATGGGAACATCAATATCTTTGAGAAATAATACACACAAAAAACACTTGATTTCAATTGGGTTTTGGAATTTGTGGTGGTGCCATATAGATTTGGACA
>Ga0126342_10003090_pt1 | contig 27103 bp, 13 predicted proteins | sample Cyp1metagenome_FD_92528 | JGI IMG/M metagenome (GOLD analysis project Ga0126342, IMG submission 92528) | Coral microbial communities from Lord Howe Island, Old Settlement Bay, Australia - Cyphastrea 1 metagenome | ecosystem: Host-associated > Invertebrates > Cnidaria > Coral ...
ACATTAGAGGTGGGAGACAAAGTAAAGATAATGAGAAAGAAAGCAATTACAGAGAAAGAAAGAACTTCCCACTGGCTAAAAGGTTATTATGTTGTGCAAGAGGTTGCAGAAAAGTTGAACCAACAATATTACAAATTAACTGATTACCCAAGATTGTTGATGAGGCATGAACTTTTAAAGATTTAGTGTTTTTAGACAGCCTTATAAGCACTTTTCCCTGTTGATGAAACCCTGAGTCCTGAGATGATTGATTTGATGTGCTCTTTTGGTTTGTGTTTTGTCCTTCAGTTGTTTTTCTGTTTTTCCCTTCTGCCCCGACATGGCTTCGTCATCAATATCCTCTTCATCCTGCTGTCGGGACGCTCAGGTGCTGGGAACATGTCAGTCGCAGGTTTGAAGCTGTGAATTTGCCTTCTTGGACAGCTTGACCATGGAATTTGTTTCAATTTGAGCATCTATGACATTCTATGACATTCTCAGTTTGAAAGCTACGGCTAGGAATTCGGCGTTATTTTTCCGGATCTTTTATGTTGTTCCGTAGCTGTTTGTACAGGTGTTGCCTCAAACCAGTTGGGGACACATTTTCACTCAGGGCGTCGGCGTTGCCATGGCGCTCAACGCTGTTTTGTTCGCTCGCCTCATCATTGCATTGAGCGTTGCAGTTGCCGGAGACAACAGCACCGAGCAGGGGGACCCCGACGGGCTTGTTAAATGCTTGGAACCTCCAAACTCTACATGGATGACAGTTTGCACTTGCCGCTGCTGTCTTGCCTCTCGAGTTGCGCAAACCAGAGCGGGGGCGAGTGTTTTGACACGCTTGTCTCATGCATCACTACTGCATGCCGGGAAAATGCTGATGATTGCAAAGCTTATGTTTCTACAGTCCATAAGGCATGCAACGAAAAGTGCGGCATGGACTTCTGGTGTCCACTACAGTGTTTTGCCAAATTCCAACAGGACAGGAAAAATTGTGAAAATATGAAGCCGCTGTAGAGACACCTTGAGAGCTTCCTGCGCCAACAGGGCGAGTTGCAAAACAATGCTGCAGATGATTGCAGATGCTATTGAAAAGGTACGTGGGAAGGTTTGAGGGTGTCAAGTAGGAATAGGACAGTGTTTCAATGTGTTTCAATAGCGCATTCATGCCAGTGAGCCTTCATAAGCTTGACATTCAGCTCATTCATGTCTGATAGAAAGGCAAAGGCTCCCAAGCACTTGAGAAGACCGGCACGAACAAGTATGGACCCGCACGTTTTTCACGCCATTTCGCCCCAAAAGTTTGGATTGCTGTGCCATTTACATTGCGCTGAGGTTAAGAAGACATGGTCATCAACAAGTTCATGAAGGGTGGTGGGCATAGTAATTGCGGTAATTAAAGAGATTTGAGATTGAGAAAGATGTGATGCTGTTGTGATATGCTAGTTTGTATGTATGCTGGTATGTATGCTGGGGGTTGGGATAGTATATTGGCTGGGGGTTGAAGCTTCCCCTATAGGGGCAGACTGTGGTAATTAATCCCATAATCTTCATAATAAATGATTATGAAAATTATGTTGATTATCCCCATAAATTTGATAAAATAATTCTATTAAATTTATGTTGCAATTATTTTCTAGGACTATTTCTAGCAATTATGATTTCTAGCAATAACACATGAAATAGATAAGGTAAGATGATGTATATTTGTATATGCTTTGATAAAAATTATTCAATACAATTATGATTATTATATTGTATATTTTTTTACGGATGAGACGGATGAGATGGGTTGATATGATGAGGTTGTTATGGTTTATGTTATTGGTTTTATTAATTAATAGTGGGTTGTTAGGATTTTGTTATTGTTGTTTTGTTGTTATGTTTTTGTTCGTATCTTGTTTGTAGTAGGTTGTTTTGATTTTGTTATTGTTGTTATGATTTATGGTATAGACTATTTTATAATCTATTGTATTGCTTATGTTGTTTTGTTTTTTCTTTTTGTTGTTTGTTGTTCTGATTTGTGTTATTGATTTCTATGAGGTGCTGCTCCCCTGTTTTTGGTATTAACCCTATAGAATTTGCTTGTATAATAATGTGGGCGGTTAGATGAGAAAGACGGGGGAGCAACAGTCTAACTATGGTAGATATACATGTATATACATGTATATATATATATATTGGAATACCCAACGGTTATCCATCCGTCCTCAGCTTCGCCATTTGAGGACTTTCAGGAGTTCTACAGCATGATGCGACCTCAAAAACATTCGCATGGATTGAAACTTGCCTGCTTCCAACCATTGTATATGGCTCGTTGGATAGAATTATGGGAAATCATGGGGGGTAGCAGCTGGGTGTGTGTGCGGATTGGCGCTACAAAAAAATGCTAATCCAAGATAAGTAGTTCACCTCCAAGATAAGTAGTTCACCCAAAATGGTGATTAGATGGGACAATGGGATATGTCATGGTGGTATAGAGCGACAGTGCGTATTTCATGGCCGTGTTGATGGTGGATTAATACAAAAATCTTGAAAGCATGTATATCATGATATACGGGTCCGAACTTTGGAGGATGGGTAAACACGATACCGTCTGGTAAACAAACGTCGCTGGCTGGAAAATCCTTTAGAGATGATTTTCCCAGCTATAAACCTCTATTTAGTTCGGGGAGTTCCCAGATTGCCATTTTTTGATTGCCATAGGGTAATTTAGCCGTCATGTTTTGTGATATGTGATGTTCAGTCAACCCCACCTCGAAATAGGTACCATTGCTCCCCAGAAACCCTGCTTGGGTGTTGACTCTGATTATTTTTGGGCCGGTTGGGTCGGGTAAAAAAATCCGTGCTCATCAAAGGGGGGAAGATGATAGCCAGCTGAAAGATAATCGAATCTGCAGGGCAGTGCCCAAATACGTTGTTGGTGTTGAAAAAGGTCTTACCCTAGTTTTTTTTCGAGGGATTCCGTGATTGATGACCTGCAAACTTTGATACGCCAGCGCAAAAATCAGACTTTGGATTTGTACTATCATTTGGGGATTTCCATAAATGGGTGTCCCAAAATGGATGGTTTATTTCATGGAACATCCTACTAAAATGGATGATAAGTAGGGGTACCCCTATTTTAGGAAACCACCATATTTTAATAATTTGTAAAGGTGGAAAGATATGCAGCTGGAAAAGTCAATCTTTTGCAGGGCAAAGACCTGACCCCCCGAAACCACTTATGTTTCATGGTTTATGTTCACCCATCTATATAACTGTATCGAAACGTACTTGGGGGGCCAACGCACGATCTATAATCACATATATATATATACATATATATATATTGTGAGCAAGCAATCATAGGTTTGTACTGGTTTGTTTAAGGGAAATCTACTGGAAGCCATACTGTTTCTCCTTGGACAATGAGGGTTTTCCTGCAACATTGTCCTTCTCGGTGAGAATTTGATCTCGTCCCCTGCATCCACCACAGTTATGGCCCAAAAAACACTTATAAATGGGATGAACTAACTCCTGTAACTAAGGTGAAAAAATATCATATATATATATACATCATATAAATATATACAATATATACTTTTGACAATATCACTTTAGGTTGAGGTTTTCTGGTGGGGAGGCAGTTATCACCGTTTTCAGGGCAACTGCATGGTGACAACTCGCTGGTGCTTCCGCTCGCAGGAATAGGTCGGAATCGATGCAATCCAGCAGTGTCCATAGGTCCAGCACCTTGGAGCAGTGCGCTGAGCAGTGGGAGAAAAAAAGTGGTTGGTGGTTGATCTATGGTAAATCTATGGTAAATCTATGGTAAATCTATGGTAAATCTATGGTAAATCTATGGTAAATCTATGGTAAATCTATGGTAAATCTATGGTAATCAATAATCAACCATATTAAAATAACATATATCTGGTTGGTGGTTGACCTACCCCTCTGAAAAATGATGGAGTTAAAGTCAGTTGGGATGATGACATTCCCAATATGATGGGAAAAGCATAAAATTCCATGGTTCCAAACCACCAACCAGGTATGCATTTGACTTAGACTTACTGGTGCTTAGTAGGGAATAAGGGAATGATCCATAATCACTAGTAATAATAATCCCAGCAACCCCCATTCCCATCTATTCCCGACGTTTAGCACCAGTAAGGGATGGCCCCCCCCAGTTATAAGTTGGTTTATAAACCATGAAATAACACCCATTAACTACAGTGATATCCACCATAAACCATAGAATTCAGCCACTTTTCAGGCAACTGAACGCTATCCTGGGGGCCCCACCCTGTACGGGTGTGTCTGGCCCAAACTACCGCCATTTTTCTTTGTGAAAATATCTGAAAATATGGGAACACGATGATTCACCATTGGGTTTAGGGGTACACTATTCTCCGAACCAAAAGGGGGGATACCCCCCAGACAGCTATCATGAGAAAATGATGAGTTCCACAGTTCCACCAGTGGATTTTCAGACAAACCCATATTGGGCTCTACTCACCTGGTAAAAGGGGATCAAACTCCCAATCCATTCTTAGAGTAGCATGGAGTACAATGTTTGTTGCCCTATAAAACCCATGAGCTGTAGTCCAAGTACCATGTGAACCATAGTTATTGGAGTTGTACACCAGCTTACCTATCCAGGGGGCCCACATTGTACGGGGAAAATTCTCTGATAAGTTGGAAAATCATCAAATTAATCCCAAAACCAACGATCAAAGTGGCATTTTTCAATGCAAAAATCAACTTTTAATCTGGGGATGGGCCAAAATTCAATCCCTTGAAAGGACCACCGATTTTAGGATATTTTTAGTATTACCCTCCGGTAAACTAACATAGCTATTGAAAATTGCCCATTTATAGTTGATTTACCCATTAAAAATGGTGATTTTCCATAGTCATGTTAGTTTACCAAAGGGTAAGAATCTAATTTTTGGCGTATTAAATGTTGATTTATAACCATATGGGCGATTCGGCGATAGCTCTAAATATGTTCACCGGAACTAGAAGAAAGCAATGGATGGAATGGGGATTTTGCACTAGCCCATATTTGGGTCCACTACCCTCTGGTAAATTAACATAGACCCTGGCAGATATGGGTTGGAAGATTAGTTTCCATTAAAACTAGGCTATTTTCAGGGTCTACTGTATATTAATTTACCAGAGGGTAACGTAAAATCGGATCGAACTAATGATCCAGTTTTGGGACCATGGGGTAGCTACAGATGTAGCCCTTAACAGTTATAAGTGTTTCAGAAAGCCGCATTTAACTGACATGTATGTATGTATGCATGCATGTATATATATATATATATATATGTTATACATAAATGCAGTTGCGGGATTTACAATTCATCCCATTTGGAACTCTTAAGGGCCATACGCAACGATACCCTCTGGTAAACTAACATGGCTATTGAAAATTACCATTTATAATTGATTTACCCAGGTATAAAATGGTGATTATCCATGTTTTTTTGTATATATGTTTACCAGGGGTAAATCCCATCAATCATATGAACTCCTCATAGTTTCCTATGTTCTTCCGTTAGGTCGTCGCACTTCGAAAAAATGTGTGACCGATCCTCCCTATGGATCAGAAAAGTGTTGAGGAACAGCATTGGAACATGGGAATGTATACCCTCTGGATATTTAACATAACTATCCCATATGTCAATGGGAATTCCAGGATCCTAAAATGGAGGTACTGCACCATATAAGGCCATATTTTGTGGGAATATTCCCTTACATAGGCCTTACATAGGCCTTATATATGGCAGGTACCTCCAATTTAGGTTCCTAGAACGGCCATTGAATATGCTCCATGATGCTGGTATATTTACCTACATAACTGAGTGATTTATGAAATTTATGTTGGGCAAATGTTGTAATTAAATATTCCAGCACCATGGAGCATATGGGTGTGGAACATCACCATGTTTAATGGGTAAATCAACTATTTCTATGGTCATGTTCATTAGCAAACGGTTATAGTTTACCAGAGGGTACCCTCTGGTTATTTATCATAGCTATGGTATAGATGGAAAATGGTCCGTTTATAGATTATAAACATGATAATTTACCGTTATTGAAAATGATGATTTTCCATGGCAAACCGTTATATAGATATAGGTTAATGGGATTTATAGCTGGCCCTAAATACCAGTTATGTTTGTCAGTTTTAACCCTATTTATGGAACAACCCATCAAAATAATCATAAACAAATCATTGCTATTTCGGGTACAAATATTAATGGTTGCATAGGAGATATAACTCGGACATAATTAAATTAAATACAATGAAACATCAGTGGAGTATTAATGAGAGATAATGGGATATCAATGTTAATGGAATATGTGTTAATACCTTTCGGTGTCATTATATATACATGACGGGCCGCTTGGAAATTCCGACGCCTAGCTATGAAGGTTTATATTATAGCTGGGATCATCATTGAACAAAGTCACGTTTTTTTCCGCTACCCTCCGGTAACCAAATCACCAGCGGGATGTGAACAGATTTATTTATAAGAATTCATGGATGGCAAGCGTGGGTTGAAGCTGAAATTATGGTAACTAATATTCTGTCAAATCCCTTCAAAAATGAGTCCCTGGCATGAATAATTAGATCCAATTCAGAAGGTGTTTCTAGTGGGGGGTATTTGATACCAGGGGAAAACACATGGTTTGGTGATTGCTTATGACCTCATATTTCAAGCGGAAAGGATCAGAGGTTCGCATTGCTGTTTGTCCACACTGTTGTGCCGATCATCTATGGTAGAGTATCATGCTGAATCATATTTACTGTACGAAATTCAATTGTTGCTGCGAAGATACCGCATTCGGCTAGTAGGAATTCTATAATGTAAGGCCGCAAAACGATTTCTAAGTATTTCTAAGTTGGTTTATAATAAATCCAATAACTGGTTTTATAAGTATGGTTTATGGATGTTTATGGTACTTAAAACTTATAACTGTATACTTAATGGGGTTTATAAAGCACAAACATCACGGCGGCTCCACATTGTAGCAATGGTTGTTGATCTGCTTAAAGCCAACGTCTTAGTGGGAGAAACGGTCAACAAGTCTACAGCTGTAGCCCTTAAGAGTAAGAAGTGGCTAAGTCACTTTATTCAAGTGATATAATTACAACAATAGTGGAGTTATAATTCCTATTTCTGTACAGCAACTGATAATGGCCAGAGCTGTAGTCCATTCTAGTCCCCAAAACAGCTCAGACTCAGTATGGCTACAACGCCGACGACATCCAACAATCAGCTCTATACATCGGCAACCGTGTTTCGTGGTCACGAACATGCCCCAAATCTTGGCAAAACCATTTGACCAAACCTGATCAGGAAATTCCTCCCCCCAAAAAAACAAGCTGTATTGCTTGGTATTTGATCTAATCGTTGTGTAGACTCATGAAATGGATCTAAATAGGGTATTTAACATCCAACATGATATATTTATTCAATTTATTCCTGATTCCCAGCTACATTGTGAACTTGAAATATCTTGTTTTCCTATACTGGTCTGATCTTTTGATTAGCGCATTCCCCACGGGATTTGTTGCATGAATCATGGACTCGTCCCAGCCGGGTAGCTGCGTATTATAGTTCTGATGCAAATGGTTCGCAAAAATCGTCATAACTGGGTGATATATGTGATATCCACCATTTTTGGATAGCCTATATATACATAATTATAGACAGACATACATACATGTGTATATATATATAATATGGTTGGTGGTTTGGAACATGGCTGTTATTTTCCATCATATGCTGGGGATGTCATCCTTCCCATTGACTTTCATATTTTTCAAGATGGTTATGGCACCACCAACCAGGGGTTATACTTTCTATAAATTGGGCTATTTCACTGACTTATAACTGGTATTTCGGGTCAAAACAGCCTCCATTGAGTTGGGGGATTTCCCACAAAAAGGGGTTTCTTGCTGGTGGTCCCGCAAGGAACTCGCAGTGACCAAACCACGTCGTCAGTGACACGTTAGAATGATCCCGGTAGCTGCGATAGCTGATCCCGCCTGAAACTGGATGGTGGTTACCTGGTTGGAAGTGAGCTTGAAGGAAAAAAATCACTTTCTTCGAGTGATCCCCAACCTGAACCACTATTCTGACATACCATTTGGAAGTATATATGGCATATTTATTCTGACATTCTATCTGACAATATCTGACATTCTTTCTGGCATATACTTTGACATTCTATCTGGTATCTATTTTGACATACTTTCTGGCATATATTCTGACATTCTTTTTGGCATTTTATCTGGCATCTTTTCAGACATTCATTCTGGCATTCTTTCTGGCATTTGTTCTGACATCTGGCAGGGACCGCTGCGATCTTGCGCTTGCAGTTGATGTCCGTCGGGGAGCACTCTGATCTTGGGTTTGCTGTTCGGGTCTGGCAGGGACCGCTGCGATCTCGCGCTTGCAGTTGAGGTCCGGCGGGGAGCACTCTGATCTTGGGTTTGCTATTGCTGTTCGGGTCTGGCAGGGACCGCTGTGATCTCGCGCTTGCAGTTGATGTCCGGAGCAGGAGGTGAAGCAGGAGAAGGAGGAGGCCAGCTGACATTGACATAATATCCAACAACCCTCACCTGACAGGTGGGAAAAAAAAACTAAGCTTCCAGTGCTTCCAGTTCCCTCTGAGATAGGTAACCAAGGTGATTTTTGAACGATCTCTGGGGATGGCTACATATCTGACAGCTACCTGGCAGATGAGTGATCTTTAAAGACGGATATTATGGTTAGAACAGCTATTGGGGTCACAGTATCAGTGGCGTACAAAACACTAAACACTGAAATAAAAATGTTTGAACTTTGAACATCTTAAAGGTTGAGGAACTGATACAGAGGTATTGAAGGACATCTTGTGGATGATTTTTTGGATAGTCTAGATGGAGTGGGATCATTGACCATTATAATCCGCAAGTAACGAGATACCTGTTTACCAAGCAGTAGTTCATGGCACGGAAAGTTGGTTATTTTTCACGGTTTAAATTAAAATTCATTAAGTCGTGATCATCGTTTGGACGCATTGGATTTTAAGGTCTTGGTCATCGACAATAGCAAGCCCCGGGGGCAGACCATGATCCAAGGTGAAGTAGATGATGTTAACCAGCTATGGCTCCATGGTGCTGGAATATTGATCAACATTTACCCCCAATCCCAATGGGAAATATTTGCCATGGAGCATATGGGATAGGATGGATAGGGAATTTCTTTTCCGGGATACTGTTGTTGGTTGACAGATCTCAAGTCTGTGTCGGAACCACAACCAGATTCAGCGGCAATATCAAGACAGTAGCTGAGTCAGCCCGCGGTGTTCTCAGAAGATCCATGACCCTCCAGCAAACCAACATAGCTATGGAACATCGTCCATATAGAGATGACTTCCCCTCTGGTAGTTTAATATAGCTATTGAACATGGTGATTTAAAAAATTATAGTCGATTTGTCTATTGAAATTGGTGATTTTCCAAAACTATGCTAGTTTATAAGAGGGTATCTATGAAACAATTGGTGGTTATTTTCCACAGCATTAGTTGTGACAGATTGCCAAAAGGTACAGGCAAGATCTTCTCAAAACACTAAGAGAAACCAACCACAGGGGACAATTTTATGGTGGGAATAGGGTGGAATATCAACATATGATTTTCATATTATACATCCTGGATTGTTTAAGTTGCAATATGTTATCATCCCCATATGTTCCATGTATGGTATATTTACCTACATTTGGGTGATTTGTATGGCAAATGTTGGTAAATATTCCATACATGGATCAAATGGGATCATTATCATTGGTAAATTGGTAACCGCGTCAGTGGTTTGATTCAACAAAAAACAGCAGATCTTTGCTCGCAAACTTATGAACGAAGATCTCCCGATGTGAATCCTACAGTTCTATGGCCGTGGAATTATATATATATATATATCGTTAAAAACTAGTTATTATACCTGTTAAGGGCCAGAACTGTAGTTGTTGCTCCCATTGGTTAGCCTCATCAACTTTGACTCCGCCACTGTCAAAAGACGTCCGGTGTTCGCATGTTGTATAAGCGCTGGGGAAACGCGGAGCTTGGAGTGTCTTGAAGAACCCCTTGAGACACAAGGCAAATTACATGAATGGTAATCAGCCGACCCCACGGCTTATTGTTTCGTTTGGGTTGGTCTTAAAATAGGTTACAAGGTGTAGCCGCTCCCCAGCGAAAGAACAAATTTCGATTCAAGAACGTATCGGATGCAGCCACTTAAGCTTCTGCCACGAATGTCCCAGGATTCCGCCACGAACGTGCTCGGATTCAGCCACGAATCTTCAAGCACGAATAGATAGTATTCGAGAACTTTTGCGTGCAGATTTAAGCACAAATCTTCCAGCACAAATATGATCGGATTCAAGAACAAATACTGTAGGTTTCAGCCACATATCTTCAAGCACGAAAGGCCAATCTTCCAGAACTTTTGTGACCAGATTCAAGCACAAATCTTCCAGCACGAACGCGTGAGGATTCGAGAACGAATACTTTCGGATTCAGCCACTGGTTTCCCGAAGATTGTCAGTCATTTTTAGAACTTCCCCCCCCAAGGCCCTACATGCAATAATACTCCTCAATTCAGAAGCCTCCTCTTACATAGAGTTCTTCTCACGATCCTAAGTCATTTTTAAACTTGCCCCCCCTAAAGCCCTACATGCAATAGTATTCATCAATTCAGAAGCCTCCTCTTACATAGAGTTCTTCTCACGGTCCTAAGTCATTTTTAAAAAAATCCACCCCTAACGCCTTACATGCAATAGTATTCCTCAACTCACAGCCTCGTTCCGAATTTAAGTTTGAGACAACAGTTCTGTACATTTCCACGATAAGTCTCCAAAGATGTCTTCCTTAGTTACTGCATATAAGTTTCTGTTTCTGAAGATAAGTTACGGAAGATAAGTTAGCACATATTGTTTTCATGAGTTACCGAATATAAGTTTCTGAAGATAAGTTACGGAAGATCAGTGACCGAAGATTGTTTTCATTAGTTACAGAATATATGTTTCTGAATATAAGTTACGGAAGATAAGTGACCGAAGATTGTTTTCATTAGTTACAGAATATAAGTTCGCGAATATCAGGGCTACAATAAGTTCCCGAATACAGTTTTATAAGTTTCCAAAGATAAGTTACTGAAGATATCCCTGTTAGTGCCTGAAAATAAGTTTCGGAAGATAAGTTCCCGAAGATTAGTGACCGAATCCGTTCCCATTAGTTACCGAATACAACGTTGACCCCCAGCGAAATGTTCGGAAACAAAACTATAAGTATGGTTACGTAAGTTTACCATAAACCCTGGTGAAAGGAAACTGATATGTTTTTTCCCCATGTGTGAGTGAATCTACCATTTAGGGAATCCAACACGAGAAAAACAAATAATTACAGTCCATCCATACAACTATTATCTATTGTTTATCTACCATAGACGGTAGTGAACTTTGTTAGAGGTTCCCGTTTTTTTGTTTTTGCTCCCCAGTAATCTGACATAGCTATTGAAAATTAATTTTACGATGTCAATACCTATGTCAAATTACCAGAGGGTGTATCACTGTACAAATATGTTCACACGGGAAGATCTGGATGTTTCGGGTGGTTCCCGGTGGCTTTCTCTATGCACTTCTTTGAAAGATACTAGAGCGAATCTGTTTGTTGCATTTTGGTTTTAACTTGACAACAATATCTGAAAACAAATAGGAAATATAATGAACTATATTGCACATCAATGGTTAGTTCCTTTTCAATGCCACACAGCGTTTGTTACAACGTTGCTTTTTTTTGTAAATAAAATGGTCTGTTGTGATACCAGACCCAAGAAGATTAACATTAGGTAATCTCCCAGGTTCTCATATTCAATGTGTTGTTCAAGGAATTTGGCTCTTATATATATATATATTATATATTATATGTTATATATCATACCTTATATATGTTATAGTTTATCTCATATATTAAATATTATACCTTATATATTGTTTATATTATTTATCATATTTTATATGTTATATATCATTGTTTGTTTAATATTTTTTTAGTTTTATTGGATATTTTTGAAATATATATTAAACATTAAAATTTTATAGTGTATATATTTATATTTATTTATTATATTATTTCCTAGTGTATTATTTTGAATCATGTTATATTATGTGATTTTATATCTTTTTAAATATTGTTTATTTAATATTATATTATATTATTTATTTTATTTTTAGTGTATTATACTATCTTTTTTTATATATAATATTATATATTATATTCTTTATTATATATATATGTATAAAAGGTGCAATAGGATGTGCGGCTTATATATATTTATTATTTTTCATATATTGTATTTTATTTATATTATATTATGAATACTGTATCATATATATATATATTATTTTAAATTATATCTATGTATTACTTTATTACAATACATATATATATATATGTTATATACAATTTATATATATATATAGCTATTATGTATTTTGTCGTTTCCCATAGTCTCTTTTGACAAGCATGGAGAGTTTCAGACGACTTAGAGGTCCCAAAATGCATCATATGGGTAGTTGGGTCTGGTCAGCACCTCAAAAGTGATTGAAACATTTTGAACATATGGTATATCAATAGCATATCATCATATATTCAATGGTCATTTCAGGAACCTGAGTTGGAGGTACCTACCATATCCCACCATATATAATGCCTATGTAAGGCCGCGTCCTATGTAAGGGAATATCCCCACAACATATGGCCTTATATGGTACAGTACCTCCATTTCAGGATCCTGAAAATACCATTGATGTATGGCATAAATATTTTACTAATGCGGTACACGCGGGATCTAGAATATGGCAAACATTCACTAAACAACTTTGAAAAGACACATGACATCTGTGGTCCCCGGGATTTTTCAACATCGATTCGGGGGCCATCGGGAACCACCGTCGGACAACATCTTGTGATATCTTGTGTGTCTTTGGATTTTATATGACTTTATAAAACATTTTTCACCAACTCACTATCACCCGCTCCATGTATGGTATATTTACCATTATTTACCTACATTTGGGTGATTTTTGGGGCAACTGCTGGTAAATATTCCAGCACCATGGTTCGCATGTGGTTCATCACATGACGTCAGTATGCTTAGATGGCCTATGGAGTTCGTGGAACCACTTGTTTTGATGATCTTCATGGCACGGGGTGAAGCTGGTATATTCCCCTATTGAAGTAATGAATCACTGGATTATATCAATTACATCCCCAGTGAACTAATAGAGTAATGCAACCTCATTTGATGATCATTTTTGTGAATAATGACAGGATAATGAATGATAATGGGTTATAACCTAGAAAAATTCACCAGTGAACTAACTCAGCCCTTTTGGCGAAGACTCTGCTACCGGTCTCCTGTCCAGCACAATGCGAGAGACCTGCACTGCGCAGCGTTCTGGGTATCGGTCAAAAGAGGTCGAACTTTGGACACCCTACAGTTATCAATGGCCATTTCAGGAACCCTGAATTGGAGGTACCTACCATATATATAAGGCCTATGTAAGGGAATATCCCAGCAAAATATGGCCTTATATGGAACAGTACCTCCATTTTAGGATCCTGAAATTCCCATTGAAGTTATAGCTGAAGATGTTTTATCATGGTCCCATTGGCTAACCCACCATTTGGGGAATCTACTAGGGTTATGATGTCCAATGTCTACCATTTTTGGTAGTCCTGACTCAGTCCACGATTATTTTGGGTATTGGAACAGAAACAAAACCCAACGTTTCGGTTCAAACCCAGATTTGCTTCAAGTTTAAGCAGTTCAATTTTCCAACTTGTGTTCATCCATAAAGAATCCTTGGTTTTCATCAGATTTTTGTTGGATCACGTTCAAAATCCAATGACCTGTGCCATCTTTTGATCCAAAAAGAACCCACTGACTTTGGTCCCAAAGGGACGATTCCAGTGCCAGCTGTTTAACGGTGATGCACCTGGAATTTTAGTGTTGCTGGAGGCAGGATGACTCGTTTGATCTCGAACGTTCGGTGCTTGATTGAGCTTGATACAGTTACAAATGGGATGAAATAACTTCTGCAACTTAGGTTATATAATATAGATAATTCTATATATATACACACATATATTTATATATACATATATATATATATAATTTAAATGAGATTATAAGTTTATTGTACGTTTATACGTGTTTGCCATCACACATTGACTAGTTTTTTCTTTGACATTGTGATTGTGTTTTTTAGATGATAATGTTATTTGATGTTGTTGGCTGAGTTCGTGTTTTATTTCTCACCATCAATGGATAGTTAGTATATGTGACATGGTCAAGGTAGTTGCTGATTGGTGGTTTGGAACATGAGTTATATGTTTCCATATGTTGGGAATAATCAAATCCCAACTGACGAACTCATATTTTTCAGAGGGGGATGTCAACCACCAACCAGGTTGGAACGTAGTATACCCATTCGTTGGGGGATGATCATCCATGAAAAAGGGGGATTTCATCAACCCATGATTCCGATGTTTTTATTCCCATGGCATGGATGACCATAAACCATGTATGAATGACCATAAACCATGTACATTCAAATATGTATATACATACATGTTCATACATATATACATATACATATGTACACATATACACATATATGTACATATATATATATATGTACATTATATATATCATATACATATATATATATAATTTACATATATATATATATATATATAATATACATATATAATATACATATATATATAATTTACATATATATATAATATACATATATAATTTACATATAGATAATTTACATATATAATATACATGTTTTCATAATACACATATATATTTATATATGTACGTGTATAAGCCATTTAATATATGCCATGTTTAGTCCCTTAATTTGATGAAGCCATCCATTCATCCCATCGTCTCAGTACTCCGGCCGTGGCCGCTGGGGACTAGTTTTCTTTTAATGTTCAATGAAAACACCAGTGTTAACATAGATCATTATCTATAATATATGATCATCACTAATTATCTATTAATTAATGTTAATATATACATTATCTATAATATAGATCTAATTAATGTTATTTTTGCTTTAGTGATGATTGATATACTATGATGAATGCTAAAACAAAATTTGTTTCATATGGTGATTAACAAAACTATATAATGGTTCAATGTGTTTAAACAGAAATTAATGGAACTATGATCAATATTAATTAAATATGTTGATATAGATTAATTAATGGAACTATGGTAGAAATATTTTCATCACTAATTTACTATTAAAAATTGATGATTAATACAGTGATTAACATTAATTAAATGGTTAATATTGTTGAGTAACATTAATCATCATAGTTTTTTTTGGGGTGGAATATGAATCCCACCCAAAAAAAACACTATGAGGATTAATATTGAAATGCCCTAAATCTGCTATTTTTCTAAAATCCTCTCATTATTCATTAATAATCGTATTGAACCTAGGTTTGTTTATATCATTAATGATTATCATTATTCAATAATGGATCAACCTAGACATATATTACTAGTAAACCTTTCGTTTGGACTGTGGATGACTCTGGCTTGTTTTCAGACGCTCCCCCCCCCCAAGTTTCATAGGATGGTGAAAAATAAGTAGCCAACTTTTAGTGCATCGCGACATTGGGAACCACTTAAGATTACCATGTTCATTGGGAGAAAATTTGGTAAACCATGATAAACAGTGATAAACCATGATAAACCAGGATAAACCATGATAAACCATGATAAATCAGGATAAACCATGATAAACCATGAGAAACCACTGAATCAGCGTATTTTAAGACAAATCCAATCTCCATGTTTGATCTTTTCACCCCCATGTTTGCTGGTTACCTGCGGAAGAGTGTGGGTCAAAACTGGGGTTGATAAAACCAGTGATGGTCATACCCCCAATCGCATCCGATTGAGAAAGGTTATCATCCGAAATCCCTGCCGAAGAGTGGTTGGAAGACCATACTCTCCTGTCCAAAACAAAAGCACCTGAACCTGTTCCAATTTGAGTCTCCCAATGGCTTCACCCCGAAGTTTGTGACTTCAATACGGTGGTTTCCTGAAATGGGGGTACCCCAGTCATCATCCATTTCTAGATCGGATTTTCCATTATCAATCAACCAGCTATTGAGGTACCTCCATTTTTGGAAACCCCCAGAAGGGTTGTAAATTCCATTGTTTCGATATACTTAGTCACCATTTCGTGGGGTTACATACCATCTGGTTATTGAACATAGCCATGGAAAATCACCATTTTTAATAGGTAAACCATCTATAAATGGGCCATTTTCCATCGCTATGTTACATAACCAGAGGGTTAAATTCCATCTATAATTGGGTTTTAAATATGGTTATGAACCACTGGAATGATCCTCCAAGTAATGTCAATAAAGAAATAATCGACCACCCATATGTTGATGGTTTATACCATCCAATTATGGTAAGTCATTGGTGGCGGTGGATCTATTTGTGGAACCCCCGATATCAGAGTCGTTAGAGCCACAAAGGATCGATTCATTTGGGTGTCCACGTAGACGGTCTTCAATATTAGGGGATGTGATCATATATTATTTATATATATATAATTATATATGTAATAATTATTATTATTGTGTTATTAGTTTATTATTTTATTATGTTATATTACATAATATTGTATTATTTTTGTTCTATTTTTTTATATTATACTTTTATTTTATATTATTTCATTATATATATTTTTTTTATATTATATCATTTATTTGTTCAAAACATGTTAGAATAAAAAAATATATATTTATGTAGATATAATTCCAACATGTTTTGAAAAATAAATAGTATAATATAATAATAACATGTTTCCAACCGGACCACCCAAGTTGACCGAGTTATAAAGCAACATTCACAGAAGTTTGCTGTAAATTGTGTATAAGAAACACCTATAGTTCATTGTAACTACATCGTAAATACTCCAATGTGGCCCCCCCAGTTATGTTTCTTGCTTTGTAAACCCCATGAATACTTTAATTCATTTTAATAGAAGCACCATGAACCATAGTGAAATAGTAGTTATAATAGTTACAATTACCCATATGCTTCATGGTGCTGGAATATTTACCAACATTTGCTCAACATAAATCACCCAAATGTAGGTAAATATACCATATGTGGAGCATATGGGTGTTAAATAGATCCTTAAATTTCATATGGTTTGACTATGGTTTCAGGTAGATATAACTATAGTGAATGGAGGTTATTTCATGTTTTATAAACCAACTTAGCTCTCCTTCGGAGTCCCACATTGTATGCTTTTCCGTTGAAACTTTGACCTCCCGATCTCGGACGTCGTGCCTTCCTGCCTTCCATGATCCACTTTGAGGTATTGAATCTCACCTCGGCTGGTGCTGTGAAAATCATATGTTTTCTTGTTATCCATCCATCCCTTTTTTTGGAGATATCCCATGAATCTGCCAAATAAAATATTCCCATGAAATCACCATGAAATCACCAGCCAGATAGGATCCACAGTTTGCTCGAAAAGAAAGCCGTGTGCCGACCGACATTTCCTCTGGAAAAAATCTGACCGCCGCGGCGATTTATTGAACGGTGGGTTTTGTTAAAAATGTTGGAAATATGGCATGTACTCTTCGGATCTCTCCGGGAAACATATACCCTTCAAGGTGGTGCCCCAGTTTGTTAGCTAAGTTGGTGCAAATAACTCCCATAACTCTGGTTTATGGCAGCAAATTGCTGTTTCTTTTTGATATTTCATACCTAGATGTTTTTCTGAGTTGACTTTGCCTTTAAAAATGGGACACTCAGAATTGCAAGGTTTGGGTTTGACAAATGGTCAACGGTTTTTCTTGACTTCAGGAAAGGCTCCAACATAGATACAGCGACGACAAAATCATTTGACCGTACCGACATTTGTTTTTCTGAGTTTGTTTTTTTTAAAGGGGGACTCAGAATTGCAAGGGTTGAGGAATGGTAAGCCGGTTATTGACATAAGGGAATGCCCCAAAATCAAAACCAAAATGGATCAGGGTCAAACATGCCTACGCAACAAACATGCCTACGCAACAAACATGCCTATGCAATAGAGAAACCCAAGCTAATACTATGTACATACATAGGACATTCAGGCTTTGAAGCGCAATCCAAACTAATCAACTGCGTTCTATGACTCAAAGACCCAGCTTCAATCTATAGAGGATAGGAGCCAGTATACGTATATATAAATATGTATTCGCGCAAAATCAAAGTGATATTATCTATATACATCAACAAATATATCACAGTAGATTCAAAGGAAGAGAAGTGCCTTGGTATGTATGCCTACAAGTATCTACAAAGACAAAATAGCCATATAAAGGTTTAGATGTATACTCGTTCACTCAAAAAACTCAAGAAACATTTAAATGCATGTATTTTTGTATGTATTTATATGTCTGTCGGTAGGTAGGTATGTAGGTAGGTAGGTATGTATGTATGTATTTTTGAATGTACGCATGTATGTAGGCCCTGGGGCGTGGTGGCCCTCTATGGGTGTGAGTTAGGTGTTTAACATATGGTTTCCTAGTGTTTAAGTTATTTTGCTTACCCTTTTAATATTTATATTTATATCTATATCTATATATATATATTTATTTATTTATTTATTTATTTATTTCTCTATACCTATATCTATATCAATATCTCTATATAAAAATAGTTATATGTACATATCTAGAGTGTAAATAGCACAAGAACCTATTTTCCACAAAGTTTCGAAAAACCTTCGCCCCGGCTCCGAGAGCACAAAAACTTGCAGTTGGTCTCGTGACATCATCAAGTCATGATGAACCATGGACAAAAAATACATCACGCAAGGGAAAAGAAAGAACATATATATGGAAAACCAAAACTGGAAAATCCATATATGGATAACAAACATATATGTTAAACCATGAAAATTAATGTTAGGATATATGTTAGGAAAATCAATGAAAAGACATAGCCTATATGAAAATGATACCCTTTTTTCGTGATAACTATAGTTGAAACGCACAAATTCATACCCTATGGATCCACTCCAACAGGTGATCATTCATTCTATCCCATCTCCTTATACTACTTGTATTAATAAGTCTCCCTGCTGTAGGTTTTAATAATCCCCAATAACCCACCATGCAGGTAATATAGATATCTCTATACAGCATGGAGGCGTTCCAAAATCATAATTTAACTTCTAAACAATCAATAACACATCACCTTATTACCTGTGACATGTTTTGTTTTCTTAAGATTTGCCTATATGATCTAGTGATGTGAGTTTTATTTCAGGTTAGTAAAACAAATAAATTTCCCTTGGTATTTTTATTCCTCACAATATCAGTCAATATCCTTGTCTTTACGGAGATACCCCCTGACCCATAATGGAAAGATAGCCCATAAAATACTCATGAAGATACCCCATAATTTACGATCATATGCCCACTGAATGATAACAACCTCACTATTCTCCGGAACCGTGGAATGATGTTTATTGTTGGGGGGAATTCTCCGGAGAATATCCCCAGATACCCATCATATCATTATCATATCCTCAATGATATCTGGGGATCTGATAGTATGATATGATAGTATGGGAATCCTCATTGATGATCATATTTTGAGTGATTCCCATAGTTCCCAGATACCACCATCATATCAAAGTGGTGCTGAGCTAAATCGCAAAGTTGGTGCATTTATAAATATTTATAACTCCAATTTCACTTGGGTTTATGTTCGATATACCTATACTTTTCATAGTGGATGGTGGTTATATACCAATGGCCCTGGCCATTTCAGGAACCTAAATCGGAGGTACCTACCATATATAAGGCCTATATTATATAAGGCCTATGTAAGGGAATATCCCCACAAAATATGGCCAGAAATATGGTACAGTACCTCTATTTTAGGATCCTGAAATTCCCATTGATTATAAACCAACAAACATCACTGGGGGGGCACCACCTTGATCTGAAAATCATTTTTGCCAGGAACCTGGTGTCGGACTTTGGCTCTGCTCGCAGGCCGCCATCGCAAGTTTTGGTGGGGATTTCATGGGAAGAAATTTGGAAAATTTCGATTTTTTTTAATATGAATGGGATTTTCATGGAGGTTTATAGCTGCTAAAACCAGCTAGCTCTCATTTGCTCAGTCGATGAGGTGTTTTTTCTTATGAAAATCACTACTTGGGGAATCTATAGGGAATATGTTTTCCATTTTTGGGTGGTTCTTAAGCAAATCCAATCATATTTCAAAGGAAACGTGGCCTCAATCAACTATACTACAATGCTGATATTTCATGGAGGTATAAACCGGCGTTTTCACAGCCATGGAGAAATTCCTCAACCCACCCAGCCATTTGCATTCGATAAGACTCGGGCGACTCGGGGCCGGCGTCGGCTTGCCATCCTGACAAAGTCCATCAGTGACAGATACGACCCGTGAACGTTGCCACAGGAACTGCTTTGTGCAGCACCGATGGATCATCATGGTAATTTTAATGTAAGCAGAGTTGTCAATTTAAGTGTGGGTCCCAGCCCGGAACTGGGGTTGCAACATAGCTGGGGTTGGATATGATGACCATGTTTTCTACTTGTTTTTTTTGGGCTTGGATTGTACCCTGGCAATAACGGGTAAATGGCTATTTCACCCATCAAAAAGTTAGATTTTCAAAATACCATCTGGTTATTTAACATAGCCATGGAAAATCACCATTTTTCTTAGGTAAACCATCTATAAATGGGCCATTTTCCATGGCTATGTTAAATAACCAGATGGCAGTTGAAATATGAAGGGATGCAAACCCCAAATCATCTCACCAACCACAACTGGTTAGTAACTACCATGGTAACCCAGCTAGAAATGAGTAACTTTGAAAGTGCGATGATCCTGCAAGAGTAGACTAACCCATTTGGAATATGTAATTTGTGCAGCTATCAAAGGTTCGTATTTTCTGGTGATGTTTGTTTGGAGAGAGTCGGCCATTGTTGTTACAAATAGTTATTTGTTATTCCCATGTCATAGCCCAGCTACATTGCTTTTAAAACTTTCTATGTTCCACTTCCTCAAATAAATTGACAATAGATTGAACATACCCTCTGGTAAACTAACACAACTATGGAAAACAAACATTTTTCATGGATAAATCAACCATTTCTATGGCCATGTTCAATAGCTTTCTGTTAGTTTACCAGAGGGTAATTGCGTAGATCATGAATCCCTCAAGCACGGATTCTCCACATCTCCGTCAATTAAAACCACAGGGTTTTTCTGAGATTGTCCACTCTGTTGTCAGCGGAAAAAACTGTGGTATCTTTGAGATACACCTTGTGGTAATAGACAAAATAGCTATGGTATAGACATATTTTTCCGTTTACGGATGATGAATCCCTATATTCACCTATTAAAAATGCTGATTTTCCGTAGCTTTATTAAACCACCATTGGAAATGGAGTAGTATTTGAATTTACGACCTGGTAGAGCTATTGACGCGGTTACCAATTTACCAATGATAATGATCTCATATGCTCCATGTATGGAGTGTTTATCATTTGCCCAACATAAATCACCCAGTTTTGTAGGTAAATATACCATACATGGAGCATATGGGTAATATCTATTTTATATATATATATATAATTATATTATATATGTATGTGAATACAAGGATATATATATATATATATGTATATATGATGATGAGTTTTTAGCATCAAAACTGAGTTCCAGGCTCCAAGTTGGAAGCGACATGCCGGGCCGAGCTGTGGCAGGTCCCAGCGGGCAGCGCGAGGGGTTCCCCAGGAATGTTTGATTGGATACCCTCTGGTAAACTAACATAACTATGGAAAATCACCATTTTTAATGGGAAAATCAACTATAAATGGCCATTTTCAATAGCTATGTTAGTTTACCAGAGGGGATCATGGGATCTGGGCAAATTATAACGACCTCACGGTTCTCCCGAACCCTGGAATCATGGTGTTTTATAGGGAAAACATCCCAAAATGGGCGATGAGCAACCAGTTGTGAAAGTGAAGCAGAAGGCCAAGCTCCAATTTGGCAATGCTCGAGTTTCCGGATTCAAGGATGCGAAGAAGGAGACCGAGAAGAAGAGGCCAGTTGAGAAGCAGGAGGCCAAGACTGAGGAACCTCAGTCAAAGATGTCTAAGCAAGATCGCAAGGACAAAGGACTCCAGAAGCTTCGTGAACGCGAAAGTGAAGGAACTAGGGAGATCCTTGTGCAAGCAGCGAAGACATCTCAACTCAGCGTACCCATGTCCAAGCGGGTTCGCGCTGAATATGTAGTATGTGGAAGTGCTTTGTCAGAGAAGTTTCAGTACAAGTACCTTCTTGCGCTCACTGACACAGGTTCGCAGAAATCAAAGATGCGCACCATACCGTTTGTGGCGGCGTTGAATGACTCAATTGCTGGATCATCTCTCAGAACCAAAGCGGTCATCACTCAGGTGTCGAGAACTTTGGACCGGTCGTGCTCTGCTTGCGGGGGTACGGCCGGCGCATGGGAAGATGGGTGGCCGAAAAATTCAGGTTAGTGAATTACTATAATTTGCCCAGATTGGATATTTGATACCCTCTGGTAAATTCACAGAACTATGGAAAATCACCATTAAAATAATAGGTAAATCAACTATTTCTATTGCCATTTTCCATAGCTATGTAAGAAATTACCAGAGGGTAACTCATCCCCAACCTTGGGTAGTTTAATCTTTTAGTGTTTTGCTATAAGTGGAAAAGTAACCATAACCAGAACCAGCAACAGTTTACTAGATGGTATCAATAGCTGGTTGGTGGTTTCAACCCCTCTGAAAAATATTAGCCAGTTGAGATTATTATTCCCAACTGAATGGAAATATGGAACATATTAGCCAGTTAGGATTAAGGATTTCAATCTTTTGTGGACTATCCAAGATTGACCATGATATACAGCCAAAGCAAAATTAACCATTCATAGAATTTATCCAACGTAAAGGGGGACTTCATATAATTTAGCGAGTGAGCAGTGTTTCAAAACCCCGGTGGTGGCGGGCATCATAGAAACAGGCCGGAGCGACAGTCCCAACCCTTTGATGCGATAGACCCCTTGGGTTATCTTTTTGGTTGAACTTGTTGCAAAATATGGCTGGGTCCGTGGTTTCCTATTTCCGGAACTGGGACATGCAACTCTTGTGCAGCGCTTTCGTTGCCACTGAATCCACTTTTCGCCCTAGTTTTCTTCTTCCAAAATTGGTGGCCAGTTCGGCTTGGCTCGTTTGAAGGCTTTTAAGGCATTCACCTCAATTCTGGTTGCAAGACAGCGTTTATAATTTCCTTTTTGAACCCATTCACTGAAGTTATAAGTACAATACGCCATAAACCATTGTTATTGGAGTTATTTGTACCAACTTAGGTATTGTCACATTGTACCCACAAGCTACAATGATCTTGGTTGAGTGTTTTGGAGGATATGAAAGCTAGCCCAGGTAGAAGGTGGTGGCCCATCAGTAAGTTCCCTAAGCCATCGGGGTACCCAAAAAAAATCCAGTCATTTATCCATTTTAGTAATGAAACTTAAGGTGATTTAGGGATCCCCCATTTTAAGAAACCCCCACATGCATACATATATATATATATATACACATAATATATATATATATATATATTTGTACATCCCCATGAACCCTAGTTGAGCCTAGTTATAAAGCGACTTAGCAAACTATGGGGCACCACCACCCTTGTACAAACCATTTGTAGGGGGTCAGTTGAAATATGCCATTGACAGACGTCTCCCACGTCATCCTCGGCCAGGCTGCGCCTGCCGCAGCAACCCTGAAGGAACTGTCCTCTGAAGGGTCTGGAAACTCGGAGATGGAGGGGTTCGCAGCACCATACCCTCAATCTAAGAAAGCTACGGACAGCCACCATTTTGTTCATAGGTACCATCTGGTTATGACTAACTTAACATAGCCATGGAAAGATCCACCCATTTTTAATAGGTAAACCATCTATAAATGGGTCATTTTCCATGGCGAGGGTAAGTCAGGATTCATCTCCAGACGGGCCGTTTCTTTTCGTAACGTTAAAGTCCCAAGCTGAACGAGGAGACTACGGCCTCCAAGATGCCCAAAAAAAAACCAGAGATGTTGGTGATATTTCGTAGTGAAGCATCCTATTTTCAGAGTGTGACTACCACCTACAAGGTGGTGCCCCAGTTCGTTAGCTAAGTTGATGCAAATAACTCCAATTTCACTTCGGTTTATGGTAGCTACAGCTATACTTAATGGGGGTTATAAACTAACTTATAACTGGGGGGGCACCACCTTGTACAAAGATCAAACAAGATACAGCACTAGAAACAATATTCGTAGAATTCGATTTCTCTAAGATTTTTTGGGTCCCGCAACCTCCATTTACTTTCCCAAGGCATCCGGGCACTCGGATAGATGAACCATGTAGTTATGGCCCGAAATACCAGTTATTAGTCAGTGAAATTACCCTAATTTATGGAAAATTTAAAACTATTTACAACCATTTATACTTGATAAATGGCTTTAACTGTGGGAGGTGGGGGTTGCAAGTTTTGAGACAACACATTTTTTTGCAGAACAACGCATGGTTAACCTCCATCGGTTTTCTTCTGAAACCAGTGCTGCCGGTTGAGACCACCATTTTCGATGGTTGACATCCCAGTGTTTGTTGCTTGGAAGCACAATTGTTGCTGCTGGAAATGCCCTTAAATGCCCAAACTCAGTTGGTTCAAATCCCCAATTCCCCATGCGATATTTGGCTTCCACCAGATATTATCCAGTCATATAACCATTTATATCCCAGTGTACCCGAAACAATGTTTATCGCTATCGCCGCAATCTACTGTACATAAAAATCAATAACCCCTCAAAAAATACAGAACCGTCAATTTTACCGCATACTTTGCCACATATTATCCCGCTATTTTCAGGGTTGCTCCAGCCCAAATTTACCACCCAAACGGACCTGGGGTGTTGGGAGCAACCCTGATTTTGGAACCAGAATCAGCTATAAATCCTATGAACTCACCATTTTTCTTGGTGAAATCACGATTTTCCTATGGTTTTCCCATGGTTTTCCTATGGTTTTCTTTTGGGGTTGCTACACCCCGAGCTAGGCTCGTGGCCGCGTTTCGCTGTGCGGCCAACATTCACCAAGATCCGCCAGGTGGGAGGGCCAAAGACAATATCCCTTAGAATCCAAAATGGTCTCATTATTAGTACAAGGTGGTACCCCCCAGTGATGTTTGTTGGTTATGATGGCCATTAACTACAGATATAACCCCCTAATCAACCCTAGTTATTGGACTTATAAACAAACTTAGCTAACTATGGGGCACCATGTTGTAGGTTTACCATTGCATTAAACATAGTATGAACCACGGTATTTATTGGTATTCACCATTAACCTCTATTAATCACTACTAACCACTATAAATGGTGATGCCAATATGGAGTTATACTTTCCATAAACGGATTTATTTCATTGACTTATAACTGGTTTTTCGGGCCATGACTCTTGGCCCTTTAATGATGTCAAAACTGGGTCCACCTTTGTTAGGTACTGAAGAGTACTAGGTCATCTTTTGCGATCCGTGGTAAATCAATGGGAGATCTCCAGGATCCGATTGATTGGAGGTACCTACCATATATTTTTGGCCTATTTTTGAGGCCTAAATTTCAGTGAATATCACCACAATTCATATGGCCAGAAATATGGTACGTAAACACGTACCTCCATGTATTGGATCCTGGAGATCTCCCATTGATAAAATGTACTGGATCACCAGCTATAGCGAGTTGTGATCATTTTTGGTCAGGTATCATGGTATCTAAGATTCGCCTAAGGTTACCCTCTGGTTATTTAACATAGCCATGGTATAGATGGCCCATTTATAAATGATTTCCCATTAAAACCTCCATTTATGAGGGATTTTCCATGGCTATGCTAAATAACAAGATGGTATGTAATAACCTTTATTTGAAGTTATAACTGAGCCAGTTAGAACTGAAACCTGCAATGTTCAGCGACAAATACCACTTGAATGAGGTTTTCTGAGCGATTCGGAGCTCTTGGTATCCATGATGAACAAGAGGTATCAAAAGGTGACTGAGATCTGGGTAGTGAATGGTGATTTTAACCATTTAAGCATCAAAATGGTGGTATATGGGGATAGAGTATAGAGTATAGAGTATGAGAGCATCATGAGATAACATTTGGACAACGTCCCGTTTTGAGGATTTTAATCACATCACTTGAAAAAAACGTGTTTGTTGGAGTTTATATCCCAATAGTTGGGTGATATTTAATTAGGACATTTACCAACCCCTGTATAAAAAAAGGTTGCACGAACCAGTGATCTGGATGAATTAGAACGACCTCTCTGCGGCGTCAATGGCATGGTGGCTATCAAGGGGAATCATCCCCAAATCGAATTGTTTCAGGCTTGTGAATGATTGTTATATGTCCAGATTTATGGTTGTGTATTTGCGCAGTACTAATTACCAATGTCCGTATATATATATATATATATATATATATATTTACAGCTTACCTACCTACATGCCGCTATATGATATTATATAATTAAAGATGACTGACATGATTATGGCTGCTCAATGAATATATGGGATGCTTCCGATAGGCAAAAATTTCGGCTCCCGGAAAGGTGACCCTTTCTGAACCATCTTAGGGTCAGTCAGTATTTTCAGTCAGATGAAAGGTTTTTATTTTTGTTCATCGTTTTTTGTTTTAATGAAGACATAGCGAAATAAAATTACTTTACTTCGTGTGATCCCCACCATGACATTTATACATTTTCTTACTGGCAAATCTTCTGGCAGTCTATCTGACATATCTTCTGACATTTTATTTGGCATTCTATCTGGCATATCTTCTGGCATATGATCTGGCATATCTTCTGGCATATCTTCTGGCATTCTATCTGGCAAATCTTCTGGCATTCTATCT
>Ga0126342_10003091_pt1 | contig 27098 bp, 28 predicted proteins | sample Cyp1metagenome_FD_92528 | JGI IMG/M metagenome (GOLD analysis project Ga0126342, IMG submission 92528) | Coral microbial communities from Lord Howe Island, Old Settlement Bay, Australia - Cyphastrea 1 metagenome | ecosystem: Host-associated > Invertebrates > Cnidaria > Coral ...
AAAAGTGCTGGCAGGAAACTTGCGTGTAAGTTTTCAACAAAACATCCATGGTGCCGCTCAAAGACTCCCACCCATTTTGGAGTCCCATCCCCTTTTCACGGCAGTCTCCTTTCAACAGGATGAATTTTATGCTGCTTTTGGTGAATAGACACCGCAGCAACAGAGATCAATCAGCAGCGTGGAAAAGTGCTGGCAGGAAACTTATATATATATATATATATATATAAATAAATACTATACTATATTATATTTTAAAAAATGACGACCCGGCCCACCATGGAGGTGCAGGATACGACTGCAGATGGTTTGGTTGAAAAGGCAGTGCTTCGGAAACATCTGGCCGAAGTGAGCACCATGAAATTCTCGCCGTCCGGAGAGTTCTTGGCAACAGGCTGGACGGCACTGACAGATACAGAAAGCTGCATTGCAATTATTGCATGCATATTGAATTGCATTAAGCATAAAATGAGCACGAAGGTGCATCAGTTCATGTCTTTCAAAAAGGTGGGTTGCACGGGCTGCACGGGCAGGTGATGCAGCCAATAAGATCTTCATTTGGAGCCTAGCCTCAGGAACTCCAATGATCCACCTCTCAGAATGGGGCTTTCACACCGCGAGGATCGCATGCTTGGAGTGGTTGCCAGGCTTGGGTGGTCAGAAAGATGTGAAGGAAATAGACTTAGATAGACATAGAAATCATAGAAGAAAAATGAAGAGAATAGCCAGAATAGCAACAAAATCAACAAATGATCGAAGGAGTTCCCTTTCGATCCGTCAGTGGGTTCGCTCTGGCATCCATGCATCGCGACAACACACTCCTCCTACAGGTTTCCTATCTGAAACTTCCGCTACCGTTTTGTGCGGTACTATTGGTATTTGATAGTATTGGCAGTTAGTAATTGGAGTTTGGCAGTTTGGCAGTTTGGCAGTTTGTGGAACAACATCTTGGGAGAGACTTCTGACCGTACAATGCTTGTTTCACTTGCACAGGTGGTCGGAAGCTGGTGAGTGGTTCACTTGATCGGCACTTATTCCTGTGGGATGTAGATGCTCCAGAAAAGCGGATTCAGGCACGGCCGACATGAGATGGATCCGTGAGAATGGATGATTGACAGTTTATCCCTCGATATTCCCTCGATTGTTGCATGACCCTGTAAGACATTTCACGGGTTCTAGCAGCTACTAGCATGTTTTGGTCATGCCTTCCCTTCCTATCTCACGTACTTCCACTTACACCTCCTTGCCATCTCTTGCCATCTCTTGCCCATCCCTTCAGGTGAAAGAGGCACACAAAGGTGGTGTCACCTCGGTGGCCGCGTGTGGGGAGAGCAGCTTTGCTTCCGTGGGACACGATGGCTTTGTCCTGGTGCATGGCGCTTGAGCTGAAATGGGTCAGATGTCAGATGAAGTGAGCTCAGAACTTTACTGAGCTCAAAACGGAGCATTGTTGTGGAGCATCTTGCAGCTCCAGCAGGGTCGAAGTGGATCCCAGCTCTGTCCAATGACAGAGCTTCTGGCACTGTAACAATTCCGCAGAAGATGCACTGGTTCCAATGAAGGCCCTCATCTTGTAAGGGCAGTACGACTCAATTGCTTGAGAAAAGTGTGTTCTTCTGGGAACAACGTCTTCATTGTCTCTGAAATCATGTGGTGCGGACTAGATCTGGGAGATCCGAATAGAATAGCTAGCAGTAGCTCTTTCTGGATAGACGACGCAGACTGCTTTTATTGCGCGATTTGAGGGTCTCTTCACTTGGATTGACTTCCTAAAATCAGTCGATTTCTGCAAGCTTTTTAGTCAAGGATGCTGCCCCTCAGGTAGTGGGGAAAGACCCAGAGTGATGTTGAGATCCATTTCACAATTTCATTTCTTGGCCTCTAATTCCGGGAAGCCAATGACAACAGCGCCATACACATGCTGAATCCACTGTCCATCCCATCCAAGAATACGCCATAGCCGCTTTCACAGAAGAAAAACTATTGCGTGAAAGAACGTGGCAGGGTTCAATTAGGAAATGATTTTGTTTCTTTTCCCTGTATAATCAGAAATCAGCTGCTCTTGAGCGCTGACTGAAATGTCAGCAAGAAACAGAAACCAATTTGCTACAAATGTGACTCACATGTTACTGAAGTCTTTTCTCTGGCTGCGCTCTGGCCGGTTGGCCACGCTTGCGACCACTGCAAGCCCAGGCCAGGATTTTTCCATATATTTCCATATTTTTCCAGTTGTCTAGCATCTATACAGAAGGCAGTTTCCCAGGTGTATTTTCGTGTGTTTTTATAAATTTGATGCCACGAAGAACTTCAGTTCTGGAATAACCGTGCCAAGGCCAACAGCATGGCTGGGGCAGGGAAACCTGGTTGAGACTTCAATGTCCTTTTCCCGACAAGGTCGTTAAAAACGGGTTGTCCGCAGAAAATGAAAGGATCCAGAAACTGAGGAACTCAGGTGTCCATTGCCATCCAGGTTGTTGAACTTGAAAGCATTGTTGAATTCATCCGTGTATATATAAGCCAGGGTCAAAATGGTTGAAGACTACTTTAGTATTGCAGGAGTTTTTTGTTAGAGATGTGCACGAAACACTGTAAAGCGATAGGGCCCCCCAAAAGCGATAACCTGGGACCATACACGACATTCCATTAAACTTGGCGTAAACCAAGCAAATACTGTTGTGCACATTCACAGAACGGGCCGGGCAAAACCGATGCAGGAAGTGTTGCCGAAGCACCTGAAACCAACAAAACTACTACTCGATCCATTTCCGAGCCTGTTTAGGAATGGATTTTGGCTTCATGTTGGATCTCGATAGGGCCCCCCAAAAAACGATAACCACAACAATAGCAACTATGCAGATGTAAAGGATTTTGACGGGAGCTCATATATATATATAATATGTATATGTATACCTATATATATATACAGGTATAGATAATATTCTATTCTACTTTGCATTTTACCATACATTTTTAAAACATCACAATGGAACCTTTTTTTTTCCATGAGAACAACCCTTGGTGCAAAAGGGGTAATCTAGCGACGTGTGACAAACTGAACGACATCCAAAGCATTACAAGCTATCCTTTTTCGCTTCTTGTTGATCATTTGCAATTTTTGGTCGTGCTTCTTGACTATGGGGCGATTGACGTTGACTGGCTGGGAATGAGCACTGGGCTCCGCATTGGACAGCCTGCGGTAGCCAATGCTTTTTTTGGCTTCGGTGACTCTCAGTCTTGCGTTTGCACACTAAAGTGCTAAATGTCAAAACTGGAGTCCGCTGTGCCCAGTTCAGGTTTGGAGGGAAGATGGCTCTTATGAGTACGCCCCTGGCGAAAGAGCCAGATTGAAAGGCCTGTGGAACTCTTCAGAAATGTCAGGTTGTGAGAGCGTTCCTTCTTACTCAAAAGATTTGAGGGCATTCTACGGTGTTCTTACATTCTCAGGCAGCCGATTTAAGAGCATGTTGGCTGGAGGCAAAGAGAAGGGTGAGAAGGGCAAAGGAAAAGGAGACAAAGGAAAAGACAAAGGCAAAGGCAAAGAGAAGGGCAAAGGCAAGGAGAAGGGCAAGGACGGGACTTTCAGAACCGTTTCATTCTAGTCTGGCCCCTACTCCCTTGGAAGTCTAGCCCAAGAAGTCAACTTTAGTATTGGCTTCAAGCTGCATGCAACCAAAGGCTCTGAAACTTCGAGAAGTCTTAAGGCTTTGAAACCAGTGTCTCGTTCACTCTTAGTCCTTTGCACGGTCAGACCTCCAGGACAACATGACAGCTGCTGAGCGGTTGGCTTTTGCACAAGGAGCCCTTTCAGCTGGGCACTAAGTTTTTTTTATGCTGTGTCCTAATCGTTTTTTTTTTTTTTCCAGTTTGACTTAATTCAATGACTTTCCTCTGCAGATATTGTCACCGGTGCCACTCAGGCTGATGGCCCTCCGGCCAAAAAGCCACGCCTTGATGGTGAGCAGATGCCTTATAAGTTGATCACCGTCAACACACACATATATATATATATACATACACACATATTTGCATACCAAACAAGTTGGGATGTGGGATACTTCTCAGACGATATTTCGCACCAGGGCTAGTTTATAGTATTTGGATACAGCAGCCAACAATAGTTGTGTGGAATGCCTCGAAGAATGGTCCCCACATGCTTGGAAGAAAGCACCTAAAGAAGCTAGACAGCTACAGCTAGACCCATTTCTTGACGCTTGAAAAACACAAGTTGGGATTGCGTTGTGGTTCCAGGCTTCCTCAACTCCCTTGGATTAGGCCTGGTGCTGATGATGAAGAAGAAGAGCTTCCAGAATTTGATTTTGAGAAGGACCTGTCCATCATGGAGCAATCTAGATTGTGCCATGTACATCTGAGATCTGGATTTGCTGCTTGACATTCTAGGATTCTAGGACATTCTTAAATGATGTTGTTTCAAAATTGTGCCGAATTCCTACACAGAGTTTCTACGGCTTCAAGGATGGTGAAGCTTGGTACTTTCCTTAACGACTCTCATGATATGGCCACAATGCCCTCAAACTAGACCCAGCGGGCTACACATGCAGGGAAGCAAGGGCCTTAGTGGGAAATACAACAACAGATGGTCGTATGACTAAGACTAAGAACTAAGAACTCAGTTGATTTGTACAAATGGCCAATGTTTGGGTGATTAGCTGTTTGGGTGATTGGCTAATTTTTGATCATTTTCAATCATACAGATGAAAGGCTGTCTCCAAGCTATGAGGAATGAAAGAGAAATGTATGCGTAATGGCGTAATGAATGAGCAATGAAATGCGTTGAATGATCAGCTGAGTGTATTTCTTATCCTGGTAAAGATGTACAAGAAACAAAACTGTGCAGTATCAACTGACAGGCTATTGTCTGGTAATGTCGTGTCCAGATGTGATTTGTCCAGGACTGGAAAGACAAGCCTGTGGCTCTCCTCAATCTGAAGGCTGCCCACCTGTTCCCCACTTGGCATCACTTGAGTACTCGCTTGCGGTCATGGTATTTGAAGCGCAACTGCACCTGACCTTGTGCCTATCGACGTGCATAGTGTCATTTCTTTCCGCTGAAACTGCATAAAATTGCCATTGTAGGGAGCAAAAGAACTGAATGGGCTCATGGCAACTGTCAAAGAGTCCGCACCTCACTCTGAGCCGATTCAGCAAAGGGGAAGTTTGCATCCTTATAGAGCCAAGGTATAATGAGGACACAAAGCGTTTCCTTGTGACTGTGGAGGATGGGGTGACGTGATTGCGTGTTGTTTTTCGCACAAACCCTGGCAAGGGGGTGTGACTTTTGAGACAATTGTCGGATTTTGTGTCAGGGTGGCAAGGGGGATAAGAGCATCAAGATGGAGAACCTCTTCAAGGCTGTTTTCGTGTTTTAGCGATATGCTCCAGGGACACAATCAGTGGTGACGAATCTTTCTTTCGATGTACTGACGTGCTTGGTGAAGCGAAATAAACTTCTCTTTTGTGCATGGCATCTTCAGGTCATGACTGGTTGCATCGTGAAGTTGCGCGGACTTGACTCGATCGAGTTGAATGACTGCGGAAGTGGCAGACTTGTTCGGGGAAATCGTTTGGGCTTAAACAAAAGGAGATGATAGAAGTGGGAAGAAGGTTGTACTCATCATCATCCGATGACTAGACAATAATTTTGGCCAATTTTAGCCATTTGTTTGAACATGTTGGCCGGCAGGACTGCATTGGAGAGTGCGGTCGACTGGATGTCACTTGGCTTCTGCGGTGTGCTATTTTCAGCCGGGAAGTTACTTTCTGAACGAACCGGAGCAAGCTTGGCCAGGCATAAGCAATAATTAAATAATCGTTTTTTTCGATCTAGCACGATCTAGGAGTTTCTTTCTTTAGGGATGCCATGTGCCTGCCTGCTGGTTTCGATTTGCCGGTTTGGGCAAATGGGATCAGAAGATGTGTGCAGAGGTCGCTGAGTGTAGAAGTATCATCCCATTTGAAATCACGTGGGTCGCGTCACTGATCAGACCGATCAGATGTCGCTTATTCCAAGGTGGAGAACCTGAGATACGACATCACCTTGTCAGACGGAGACAATTCTTGCGAATGGTTTGCAGATGTTGCAGCGTGCAACTTTGCAAGAGCAAATTGTAAAATAGTAGGACGCAATGAACGAATTGTGTAAGTACACTGATTTGGTAGGACGACATGTGAAAGCCAAGCCAGCCAATGTGGAGCTGGTGGCAAAGTACGAGTCTTCCAAGGCCCTGCAAACGGTGTGGGCAATTCCAGGGCCTTGATTTTTGGCTAGAGTTCAATCCATTTTTTTCTAAGTTTTTCTCTGAGTGCACGCAACCCTTCCAAGCCTGTTGGTTCCGTGTCCAATGATCACTCTTAGTATATTTTCCCCTGTTACTTTTGTGCATTTTCTTACTGAGCAATCTGTGCATTTTCTTGCTTCAATAAACTTAGCAGAATAAGCCGCAAGGTGGCTGGCGACGTGGTGCAGATGGAGCGGATCCGCGCCGCCAATGGGCTGCGAGCTTGTCCCTCAAGAGTCCAAACAGACATCCATTTGGACATACTCAGTGCAGAATCTGACTCAAACAGCAACAGGTGACATGCTGATTTTTGAGCAGATAGCAACTGGTGATGTAGAATTGATTTCCGCTGGCATGCGCCGCTGTTCAAGATGCTTGTTCTTTTGCAAACCACCACTATCACCACTAGAAACATTTGTGCAAAATGGGCGTCCTTGCCAGTCCTCGAATGTCGAATGGTTTGAGTTCTCTGAAAGGATCGCTTATTTGCAGTGGAAGAATTTGATTTTCCCGCCCCACTGGTCGTGGACTCAGCCAGTGAAAACACAGCCAGAGTGAAAAAACTTGTCATTTGATGCATATCACTCGTGCTTCATCATGTACTGTATGCACAAGTATGTAAACAAATGCTACTGCCCTAGACTTGTAGCAGCTACTTGTAGATGGGGAGAGAGTTGGAATCCGCTGGCTTTCTGAAATTCCAAAATTCTTTGAGATCGGAAGATGTCGTTCAATGCTTTAATTAAACTCACAAAGATCTTGCCATTGTCAAAGGCAAAATCCAGCAACTTCGGGCTGATGTTGTCGATTCCTTTCGTAGCGCATGATTAGAAATTACAACTACTATTAGTAGCTTTGACACTTTGTAGAGACCGTTGTGGCCATGGGTGCCTGCTACTGACTAGGTTTTGCCAGCCAATGCTTTGGAGGCAGTCTTTGCTCACGGTTTGTTCAGTTTAAGTGGGAACTGATGAATTCACTGAGAACTATCATTTGGTGCAGTGGTCTGATCACTGTCCTGATCTAGTTGCCTCAATTGTCAGCTGATGTTTTCAGGACTATGCAAAAAAGTTCCCCAAATCTGCAGCATCCTCAGCAAACTGGGACTGTTGAAGTGGAGTGTTTCGTCAAGCCTCACTGAATCAGATTAATATGAAATCACCATTTGTTGGTCGGACCATTTGACCGCTTTAAAACGCAATCAAGCAGCTAGCGGCAGCTAGCGTCCAGCAGTGGAGGGAGTTGGGCACTTCAGGTTGTGATTGGACGCTCCAATGCTGCCAATCCAAAGGGTGCACAGGTTCTACAAAGAGAGGTGGCTGGTGTGCAGGGGGGCACTGGATGAGTGCAGCTGCGGTAATTTCCATTGAGATCTTCTGAGCTTACATATAGTAGGACGATTGCATAGATGCAGTTTTTCAGACTGCTCAATTTGGAATAGGTGACAATGTCACAATCCAAATTCATCTTCATATGCTTCATATGCTTCATATTCTTCATTTCTCTAAAGGGTAAGCCCGGGTAAACCGTTTCTTCGTTGGCAACTCTGCAGGTGGTGAGTGCAACAAAGATCCCACCGGGCTCTCGCTTGGTCTTCATCTCCATGCCACGAGACAGGCAGACTGGGTCCAGCGACTGTGACAGATCAAAACCAAAAAAGTTGATTCCATTGATTCCAATGATGTTCCACAGTTAAGGATGTTAAAGTATTGGGATCACGTGAAAGTTACGACAGTACTGTGGCACTGGCACTGTCGTCAATGTCCATGTAGAGGATCCTCCAAAATCACAATGTAAACTGACTCTACTGCTGAATTTCGTGCTCCATGCCCGCCATGCCCCATGCGTTGAATTTTCCTCTTCTGGTTTGACACTCCTGCGCTTCAGGTGCGTAGCACCGCAACTGGTGGGTGCCCCAGTGGCAAATTCCACTTCGATCCGGAGCTTTGGAGTTCAACACTTTTTCTGGTGCTGTCGAAGGACATTGCTTTCTTTGGGTCAACAGGTGGACACAGGTGGACACAGGTGGACCACTTGAGAATGAAGTTCATGTGGATCAATGAAATAATTCTACCATCCACAGAGGATTTGTCAATATTTCTTGTCGTCACAATCTTCACAGACCGACCATGCGTCATAAGGGGACCACGGATTGAGCCTTTTTTGGATCACTTTGCCTGTTTTGGCTTTCTGCAGCGTTTGAACACCAAAAACAGCTGGCCAAAACCAGCTTAAGCCTGCCATGACTGCCAGTGTCAGTCCAGCATCAGTGGTTGCCTCAGAGAAACAGGGAAGGTCAACAGTGCTTTCGGATAGCCAAACTGGAAAACCGTATTGCATGTAGCGCATTGTAGAGACCAATCGAATTGACGGCAATGATTGTTTGTAGATGCTGCAAACTTAAACACAGCCACCATAATTCAATCAGTAGAGGTGTCAAAACACGTATCTAGTAAACTAAAGGTTTTCTGAATCTTCTATCATACAGGTAATATGGAAAGCATATGGAAAGCATGCAACCTTGCTTTAGGATGCTTTAGGTTGGATCACATCCGCTGCAGCTCCCAATTCCCATTTCCAAACATCCACTTAGATCCACTTAGCAGAATGTTGGAGCAATTGCAGATACAAAGCTCGATAGAACCAATGCGGAGGTCACTGAGGTCACTTGGGAATTCCTCCTAGAGCCACCCCATTTCTGAGAGATTTCCGAGGTGGAGGAGGGTCGTGGTGCCTTCGGCCCTCCCATGGCTGGCATGGTTCCACTCTTCACAGTCTAAGACTGAGTTCTTCCTGTAATTTCAAGTGTCGTTTGAAGCGTGGAATGTCTTCCACAAAACAATCTGGAACAAATACATAATTTGAAGTTTCGTCCCTGTCATTGGTGAAGTTTCAGCTTGAGAAACGCTATGAGGCGAGGCCCAAAACAATCTGCTTTGAATTTCAAAGCATCTCATGCATTTCGCTTCCACCCAACCTTTCTTTCTAAAATCCCTCCAACTTCCTCCAGCTTCATCCGACTAGTGATTCTCGCTTTTACACTTCTACAAGCCACGCTTGCCGCCGCTTGCCCTTGCGATGCCTCAGCAGGTGCTTGGAGTTTTGACCTTGGCAGCTTGGAATTTCTATTTGACAGCGGTCGGCTTTTTCGCTCTGTGGTTCCCTTGCTACCAATGGCCTTTTGTAGCCTCCATGACCTACCAGGCTCGATGAGTTGTGTGACACTCTTGGATGCTTGCAGAAACTCCTTATAGAGCTAATGTAGAGTTTGGAGTATGTAGTGATGATGATACTGTATTGATTCATGCTGATTCATCATGATTACATAATCCATCTAAAATCAGCAAAATCAGTTGTCTTGACACTGCTGGCAATTTAGCAGGCTTTTCTTTGGCACCTCGCTGTTGATCTCACCCCTCTTTGAGCTGCTATGCAGGCTATGAACGTGATTGGTACCTCAGCCATGGTGAAGATTGGGCAGCGGGTGCCTTTTCGACCGGCCTATGTATTTTCCTTGACATTGCAGATGATTATGATCCTGGTCTTGCCCATGTTGGCTTTCTGGTCTCCAGAGAAGGTGGAATGGCTTTGCATGGCTTTGAACGGCTTTGATGATTTTCCCACACCAAATGTCTGCTGTCTTAAGTGAGAGATCTACACAGTCCATTGAATGATTTGATACGGACCAGGAGAGTCGATTGACGCATGCCAGACCTGCAGGTTGATGGCGAAGACATTACTCCATCTACTTGGGGCTTTGCTTTCGCTCTCACGTGCTGTGCTGTTTCTTGACCAAAATGTACTCACCTTGACCTGAATTTGGCGAACTCGTCAGGAATCGAGAACAGAAGCCTTTGCAACACAAAGATGGTGCAAAACAAATCAAACAACCCTGTTTTGGTATTCCAATCATCCCTTCCTGGTTTCTAGCCAGTTTGACCTTCAAACAGCCTTGACACCAACACTCTTGTGTGCAGAGAAAATCCAGGTGATGGGCCTGGCGGAGAGTTGCTTTACTTCTCTTATTTGCGGATTGGCTGGTTCCATGGGAGATCCCAAGTTGATGGGCGCAATCATGGCCGGTCAAGGATGAACTGGGAGGGCCGAGGTGAATGGTAGAAGCAGGGTGAAGAAAGGTGTTGTGGATCGAATCTTCTGAAAACTCATGACTATTCACGGCTTATCCTGACCACAAAGCTGTGCCTGGCATTTTTACATATTTTTACCACATTAGGGCCTCGAACTTCCAGCACATTGATGGAATGGTGTGGGATGCGTTTCACGTTTCTCTTTCTAGCGGATTGCCCTTCACGAGCTGTGATAGAAGCAAAACAGTTTATATAGTTCATTTAGTTTGTTTTTTTTTGCGTTTCCACCCCGGGAGTGGGTGATTCTCGTGGGAAAGGAATTGTCGGCGTGGTTTGTCCAGTGCTGATGCTCTCCCTCAAGTTCCTGTCTGGAGACCCTATGCAGTGGAAATATCAGGCCTGGTCGCGGGCATGGGTGCGGCCTGGCAAGTGGTCCATGGGAAGGTCTTTGGAAGCTCTTTGGAAGGTCTTTGGAAGGTCTTTGGAAAGTGTTCAGAACTTGAAGATTTGAAGCAAGTTACACTTGGTATCCAGTCGAGTCAGTCCCAAGTTCACATTTTCACGGGCCTGGACTGTCCCAGGTGGTTTTCGGCTTCTTTGGCTTCTGCGCAGCGTTGCAGTTGTTGGGGCTCTTTCTGGTGCGGTTTGTTCCTGCTTCTCATCAGGATCTGTGGGATCGGCTCCAGTTTGCGATGTATGAAGCTTCAGGCCATTTGCAAGGTATGAGTAGCACTGACTAGGACAAGTCTGAGTGCCTGGTGCCAAGCAACGCTTCTTGCTAGGATACCCGACAACCAGAAGCCAACATGGTTGATGTGATTCGTTTCTTGGCAGCAGTCTAGAAAGGGGTTTGGTTGAAAAAGGCCAAAGTGACAGACTATATTCTACATGCAACATTTTAGGAACTTGAGCTCTCATTCTTCGCACCTTCAGACCTCAATCTGACAAACGGGAGAGATTCGGACACCTGACAACAAGCTGACTTGTACCACAAAGAAAAGTGCAGCCCCCTTTGTCCAGACCCCATTCTGCCCATTGCATCCCATTGCCTGTTTTCACCGCTCTTGGGACCTTGCGCCTCATTTTGCATTTCAGGCTCCTTCACTGGGTCATTTACGGTGGATTCGGCCCGTTTGCTTCACACGCCGAGAAACGTCAAAGAGGTATTGAAGGCCACCCTGTTTGGCATCTCATACCACATCTGACACCACACCAACGGATTCATGACCGAAATTTCTGTGTGTTGTGATTTGAAAGACCATTTGTCACAACGATGGGAATAGACCCAGAATAAAAAGAACAAGGCTTGACCAATGGAAGGCCTTATCAATCCTTCTAAATCCTTCTATTCAAATTGCCAACAGTCACAACTGAATATCTGGGGAATCTGGGGTGACAGGTGGTCACTGGTATTGTAGATTAAAGAAGGATTAAAGCAGCTTGTAGTGACCAGCTTGTGCTGGGTGTCTTTTTTTTTAAAAAAAATATTGGCAGGATGTTATGCCACAGCTCGTCAACGTTTCGATGATCTTCGTGGTGACCTTCGTGGTGTTTCCTGGTGTTGCCGCATCATGGGCTCCGCAGCTGGAATTTTTCACCAGCAAAGGCCGCTGGGAAGCAGTGGGAAGCAGCGAAAATCTCAGTGGCATCGTGTTCTGAAGAAAATCGGATTCTGTTCTTCTGGATATTTCAGGTCTATTTAGGTCTTCTATATTCTTCTATGGTCTTCTTTTGCAATATGCTTCTTTCACTGGCAAATGACATTTCAAGTGGTTCTCAAAAGTGAAAAGATGTGCATGAATCAAACACGCACATGTTTGACTTGCGAGCATCCCAAGACGCATGTCAAGTGTTTCGCGTTGCTTCAGTATTTCAGCAGGCTTTTACCCAATTTGTTGCTTTGGCGCTGCACTTTGACATGACAATGCATGTTTTTGGCTGACAACTGCGCTCACATCCAGCTCGCGCAGCCAAGGCAAACTGGGTCAGGACTGGTACACCACATTGGTGGTTGGCATCTTTCAGATCTTTGACGTAGTTGGTCGATCTACACCACAGGCCTGGGAACCTACTGTGGAGTTCAGGAAGGTTTGAGGTCTCAGTTGCAATCTCCGAGGTAGATACTGAACACGGAGTCTGAATGTTTACAGCTATGTGCATTGCGTGCAGTCCATATGAGGGGTGCAAATAGAAGGATCAACCACAACATTTAGATAAGGTTGCAGCGCATCAGCAACATAAGCTGCTTGAAATTTCAAAAAAAACAACCAATTGACAGTTAGAGACAGACAAAGGCAGCGTTGCAAACAGGTGGACCATAAACAAGTTCCAAAGGAGTCCATGAAAGAGATGGAACCATTTCTACATACAACAAGTGAAAGACTCAGATTCTGAAGGGGACCACACTTTCCAACTCAGTCACTATTCCAGCGTTTTCTGCTGAAAGCTGATCATATGAGGGGCTCTGCACATGCTATCAATTTGTATAAGTGGGCTGACGCCCTGGTGCCGCCGACCCCCCGAAACGATGTTTGACAAGGCTCGGCAGGTAGGGCGGTGTAGAAGAAAGCGGGAAACAACAGGGGACTCTTTGAAGGCTTGGGGTAGTGTAGGCAGGGGCGGCCTGTAAAAGCAATGGTGGCAAGTTGCAGCGCAAGACTCTTGCAAGGGCCACGTCGCCGCTTGGGTTTGTTTTGGCGGTGCATTGCAGAGGATGGCCACAGCCTCCGTTGAGGAGCCTGCGAAAGCTGCAGCGGAGGGTTTTAGGCTTTTAAGGGTTTTGAGGGTTTTAAAGGTTTTAAGGGTTTTAAGGCTTTCAAGGCGCGGCTATAAGGCTTTCAAGGCGTGGCTAAAACGTGCCACGCAGCAGTTTCGAAAGTCTATATAGAAGCAGTTTGCAGGGCCTGCGTTGCTGCTCGGGCGCCTGCAGCAGTCTTGCAGCAATTGTCAACAGGCTGAAGCTGCAGCAAAGGTCGGCAGCGAAAGCTCTAAGCTGCAGCGATGCGCGGCAGGGAAAGCTCTGACAGGTGAGGCCACAGCCAATGCCACACACCTACGGTGATCCCAGGCGCTGCCCCGCCTAGGCCAAGGCTAGGCAGGGGTCGGCGGATTTCGACGCGCATGTGGCCAAGGAATCAACGCATGTGTCCAACAGTAGGAAGCTCCACCACTAGAAAGTTGTGTGTTTTGTGGCAGATCGCTTCTGGCATAAGCAGGGGAAACTGGTTGTGCCCTGCTGACAAACCTGCCGCATGCCTCACAAATAAGACCTTGAAACTTGACAGAACTTAATGAAACTTGAAGGGTCGAATCGAATGGAATTTCGACTTGTTTTGGCCCGTCACGGGTCGTAATCACATTGATTTGTTTCTCCTCCGTGTGGTCGTACAGGCCTTACAGAAGATGGGCGTGACACCTTCTCGGCTCTCCATCCCCGTGTGGATCCGATGTCTCTTCATCCCCGTCACACGGCAGTGTGGAGAACCATGTGAGAATGGGGGTCCGGTGAAAATTCGACAAGACAAAGGGGTCTCCTATTGGTTGCTGGTCGCTGTCATGTCATTGTTTCAATGACTTTCCAACATATTCTTGGGTATGAACTTAACTTTGCAGCACCAGTGCATTTCTTTTGCAGTTTTCCTAGATGAATCGGTTGCCTTTTTTGACAAGTTGTTGGGTTTGGCGGCTTGCACCTGTTTCAGGGATAAACAGTGTTTATAGCTTGATAGACGTCAAGTTCGGAGAAGCTGGAATCTCTGTTTAAAAGTCTAGGCACAGGCTGGAGTTCAACATTTCTTGGGCAATGTTCTTGAATATTTCCGAACACTTGCATTGGTTTGGATCTAATCTAATCTAATCTTTTGATATGTGTTTCATCAATTCCGCTCCCCGTCCTGTGGAATGACCGGATGGGTTCGGGAGCTGTGAGGCTTTTATGCTGCTGCAGAGGCATCCGAACTCTTTGCCAGCTCGGTGGCAGGTCTGGACTTGCCTGGTCTTTGGTTTTTAATCTCCTAGAGTCCTGGAGTCCTAGATGCTGTTTTCCACGTTGACCTGCAATGACATTAACATTGATGTGTTTTCTCTGCACATTTCACGCGACAGTCGAGGGCTACACCTTCCGACCGGGACTTTGTTGTAATCCCTTGAAATCTGGAATGATATGCTTGGCGTTGTGGGGCGTCTTCAATTATGTAATCCACGTATGGTCGAATGGATATGTGCTCCGCCATGCTTCATCTGACTTGCGTGAATGACTGTGATTATCTTTGCGATTGCTTACAGAGTCTGCACTCTGCACTCTGCACTCTCCACTCTGCTTCTCTTTTCTTTTCTTCTCTTCTCGTGTCTTCCTGGTGCTCATCCTCTTCCTCATATGATCGCCATCCTCATCCTCATATGATCGTCATCCTCGTCAACATCCTCTTGATGATGATTGTGGTGATGATGGTGATGATGATGGTGGTGGTGATGATGACGATGACGATGACGATGACGATGATGATGATGATGATGGTGATGATGATGACGATGATGACGATGATGATGATGGTGATGATGATGATGATGATGATGGTCATCATCATCATCACCATAATCCCCATCATCCCCATCATTCCCATCATCCCCTTGATCACCATTGCCCTTACACGTGGAACAATGCAAAACTGGGAAGGACTACTTGTCCTTCCTGACCATGGCCTTGTTTGCAGCCTCCAATGGCTGGTGCAGCACATTGGCCATGATCTACGGACCACAACAGGCGTGGAGCGGGGCTACCAGGTATCCAGAGGTCTTTGCCGATTATAAATAGGTACCGATACAAAAACAGGGCACTTGTAACTGATTGATTCTGCTATTTCAATGCCACTCATTGTCTATATATTCAAACGATTCCAAACCTCTGAGAAAAATATTTCAGCTGCAAAAAACACATTGCGAACTACTGATGTGGCTGCTATTTTTTTGTCAGTTCTCTGCTTTGAGGATGATTCCATGATATCATTTCTTAGGTGTAAGTAAGTTCAAAGATGTTCAAAGTTTTGAGCCAGTGCCACCAGAGGTGCAGCATCCGGACGAGCAGCATCGCGCTGGGGTCATAATGGAGCTCGGCCTTATCATCGGAATCTTCGCAGGCTGGGGCTGTAGCATGCTGCAATTGGTAACGGTGAACTGGTGGACTCGAGGAACTACAAGTCGCAAAACCAGAACGCAGAGAACGCAGGGCAACTGACTAATGTGTCTGTTGAGTTTCTTTGTTCCCATGCAAAGTGTCTGGTGAGTTCTGAGCCCACCGTTCCGATCCGGTTGAATCCGTTCCCCAATCGTTCCCGCAGGTTCAGTCCTCGCTCTGCTGACACAATTCGGTGTGTAGTAAAGGACCGGGAAGATGTGCCACTCATGAACTGCCATGCACACGCTGTGCGCACACATGCCAAACAGCGCAGCCCTGCACAGAGGTACCATTGGAGGCTTCTGATCATGTGTAACTTGTCAATGCTTCAGCTGTTTCCATGCAAAATGCACAGGAAGGACACACGTTTTGATGTTTGCAGGATTCATGCTGCACAGAGTGCCAGATGCGAAAGACAGGTCAAGATGGCACAAGCGTTCATTTTCTGGAGAACACATTTTGCCGATGAAATGCCAGGGTCTGTAGAATCCGCTCTGGATGGTCATGGATAGGAGATGATAGGAGATGTAGTCTTATGGCCATCTGCGCTGCTGAAGGGTTACGGCATGTTACCGCCTCGCTTGTGCCCGTGCGGATCCTTTTGGCCTGATAATGCAGGATTTGGCAGTGTTAGTGTGTACTGTACAATGTTGATCACATAATTCATTCATTGGCTCAAGACTGAGTAGCCCTAGCTGAGATCACACTGTGCAGCAGGGCTCACAAGGCGCTGACCTTGTTTCGATAGATCCAGGGCCCCTGGTACGTGGGATTGCTACTTCACCCCACATTCGCCCCAAAAGAGTGAGTCAAGCCCCCCCAAAGTCGCCTGGTCCCCCAAAGGCCCTTAAAAGTAGACCTTGAATGTTTGAATCTGTAAACGGTATAAACAGTACATTGTTGATCATTGTTGCATATGTGCATTACATGGATAAACGCCCCCCAAGTCCACCCAAGCCCCACCCCGGTCACCTAAGCTTAAACCCTAATTGGTTAAATCTGTGAATATTGAAGTGTAGCATATGTACATTGAATAGATACATGTGTTTGGAAAGTTTTCTCATCTCCGGAATTCCCGCCCATTTCCCCCAAAATCCCCCCTAAGAGTAGACCCTAAATGGTTGAATTTCTACATAGTAAACTGTTCAGAATGTGATGTACACATGTAAATCGCAAATGAGCTATTCCAGTCGGCACAAGTGAGGCCCTTCCCTGCTGAACGGTCTAGTTGCATATCATCATATAGGACTCGACGTTCCAGCAGCTGGCATCCAATGAGTGATGGTCTCCCAAAGGGAGGCTGTTTCATCTGGCGATCAAGTGATCTTCATAGTTGATGGCGATCCATTTTTGCAACTGCGTTTTGCCATGTCGTTTTGGTCATGTTGAAAACGTGACCATATCCGAACCGGAGGCTTCCCTTGTTTGGAGGGTCTCATCCGTTGTTCACGTTTTGCAAAAAAGCGCAGCTCCGACAAAGCATGTGGTGCGAAAATGATTTCATCGATACAATAGTTCGATGATTTACCAAGTTTGTCAGCATGGTGATGTTCCAGTTCGCAAACTGCAACACATAACCATAGGGAATATGTTTCATGATATTCCATCATCATTCACCATTTTCTGTTAGTTATATAAATCCTATATCCCCAAGATACCCTCTGGTAAACCAACACAACTATGGAAAATCACCTTTTCAATGGATAAATCAACTATTTCTATGGGCCATTTTCAATAGCAAACTGTAACAAATTACCAGAGGGTAATCCATGAAATCACCATTTTCTGTTCGGAAATTGACCCTCGTTTGCCCTCTTTGCCCTGGCCTCCTCATCTCAAACTGCATGGAAGTAACTTGAGATACTTGAGTTGATATGAGGTGGACCCATATGGACCCATTTGTTTGCCCAGTTGATAGGGGATCCTTGATTAAGGGACGTGTTCGCTTGTCGGAGAGAGATACATACATATGAGCGTATAATATATAATAATATATACATGCATATATGTAATATATACATGTACTGTATATATATACGTATATATATATAATATTATATTATATAATGATAATAAATAATAATAATGATGATAGATAATAATAACAATAACAATAATATATGTATATATATTATACATTTTTCATTATATGTAATAAGTACAAATACCATTACTATACATAATAATATAATGTATATAAATATCCATACATATATACTGTACATAGAAGTCGCTGTTCCGTTCTCAAGTTACTTTATGCCAAGGCTGAGATGAGACACGATGAACTTCTGAGACTAGGCAGGGGACGTCTCGAACACTCCTAGAATTCCTTGACCCTCCGTTCTGCTGCGTGGCAGGAACAGGTGTTTTTAACTTTTCCAATCTTATATAAAGTATTGTTGCTCCTGTTGTAATGCAAATGTTTTGATCCAAAAATGAAGATTCTCAAATGCCAGCTTCATCATGTGTTCCTGAGGCAAGTTTGGAGGTTGGCTTGTGAAGTGATGGCCCCAGCTGGGCTGAGCCCTGCAGTGGAAAGTCATGACCGGGCAAATTCCTGAGATTTTTTTAAAAGGATTCTGTGGGGGGGCATTGTGCGCAACGAGTGAAATGCAAGTCTCCTGGACCAATGCCAGGGGATCCGCTTGTGGCTTGGTAGCTCCATTATCCTTATTTAGAATAGTGCTTTCACATTTTCCATCCGATCTGGAGATGCTTACAGCATCTTGCAGCCAACTTCATTTCAGCGCATCCTCTCGTGCAATGCCAAGGCGTTTGGCTCCAAGACCTGTCTATTTCCTCTTGCCTGGCACCATCGCGAAGGCAGGGCTCAAAAATCGTGAAGTCATAGAAATCTGTAGAACACAAGACTTTTGCCTCAAGTTCTACACTGCAGAGCAGTGCCCAACTCGGAAAGCTGCAGTCAGTCAGTACAGTCCAAAAGTGGAAGATTCTGCAAGACCATTTCTTAAATCACACAGATCCAGTTGAGTCACAGTATGTTGCAATCATCTCAAATGATTCGAACGTTGTGCTTTCAGACTGTGCCTCGCAGGGCCCTGCTACAGCACTGAATTCTGCCACCTGTGTGGGAGATCCTAGATGAATGCCCACGAAATGCCACAAATCTTTACGTGTGGAAGCACAGATTTGTTTGTCATGGTGGAATCAACCTCAAGAAATCGTCAGGTCCAGTTAACTCTGGGTGCTATCTGCTGAGTACCGATTTCGGTGCCCTTTTGATTTTAGCACAGACTTCACAGACTTCACCTTGGTCTTCAGCTGAGGCATGGCCGCTGTATGTGGAGCTCTGTAGTGACATGGTACTCCTGGAGTCCGATAGATGGCAGAAGTCCTCCTGGGTGCCTCGGGAGTCAGGAGACATTGGACGGACTTGAAACTGGTGTCATGTCGTGTCCATGTTTCAGATCTGGAATGTTTCAGATGTTTCAGATGTTTCAAGTGGTTTGATGACGTTTGAATGTTTATCAATGTTTATCAACGTTTATCAATGTTTCAAGTGGTTTCATTCAGGTGCAATTTCAACAAATTGTTGTGCCCTTTGAGGATGGTTTCATTTCAGTGGTAGACCCTCCAAAAACCAGAAGCATCACCGACATTTTTGAACCAATCCTTGGTGTTTTTCAGCAGCCTTTGGCAACGCCCATAGTTTTTTTTTTAAAAGCCACTTACGGGAGATCCGCGTCAGATCCTGCAACCTGTTGCTTCAGGCACGTATGGATGCGCTAATGGCTGTATGGGCAAAGACTCCCATGTACGTCCTGCCGGAGAAGTGAGCATCCCCAACAAAGTGCCATCATGCCTGAATGCTTAACCAGGCAAAGTAGAGAAAGTGCCAGCATGTCTCTGTGACTGCATGACTGCATGATTGCATGACTGCAAAGAGATATGTGATATGTGCATTCCAGAATCAACTTCGGACGGAATGCAGTGACAAAGAAGCTGTGCTGGATCAATATAGGGCGACATAGGGTTCAACGTTGGGTCTTGTTGATATTGAAGCCGGATTTCAGTATATTATACTCGTCCCTTGATTCACAAGAGGGATAGATGCAAATGCAAGAGGTCAAGTATACAGTTGCGTTCCCAAATCCTATACGACTTCCAGTACTTATTGGTTTCCTGTTGTTATGCAACCCTGGAACCTGAAGGAGAGTTGTAGTCAACCATATTACGAAGCTGGTCGGCCATCCGCAAGGTCAGCATTTTGGGTAGAACTTTTTCAGCAGTGTGCGAGCAACCAGAGGTACTCGCCGGCAGTGGCGTTGCCAGATGCATCTCCTGTGCCAAAAACAGCTGAGGACACAAGACTTGTCTGACTTTGTCTGACTTATCATGTTGGATTAGAGATTTTGATGATGGAACTTGGGTTGGAGCCGGAAGTTGTGAACATTTTTTTGGTCAGGCTGATGTCATCGTTCAGTCAAGTCAACTGGAACAAAGGGCTTTTAAGGTTGTCTCTGCAATGCCATGCAAGGGACGATAGCCTGTGGCGTACTTGTTAGTTAAGAACAGAGTTCAGTCATGACTCATGACACCACCAGATTTCAAGCAAGACGACCTTGATTGGGATTTATGATTCATGCGTGTTTTATGTGATGAAGCACGCAAGGAAGATGACGCGAAAGCCAGTGCTGCCAGCGAACCGCTGAGCTTTGCCCATGAGGCCACGATTCACAGATTCCATGGAAGGCTCACTGAGTGTAGAACCACTGCATGTAGCCCCGACTGAGTGTAGGAAGTTAATGTGGCATATATTTTTCCAGCATTTTGCTGCCAAGCCAGAATCTTCGTAGGAAGTTAATGTGCCATCTACTTTCTTATTTCTTGTAGATGTGCTGTAGCCTTGCTGGCTGGCAGTTGGCAAATTTTTCGATCCTCCATCATTTCTGTATCAAAATTAGGACAAGATCCAAAACAAGCAGACCAAGTATTGGCTGATGGCGAGATGCAGAACACATCGGAAATAGCATCGAACCCACACCATGGATATATGTAACTATAAAAGTGCATAATATACTTTCGACTTGCGTGTAGCATTTCTGTATCTCAGCGCTTTGGCCGAGGAGCCCCTGACCATTGGCAGACCAGCGGAGGTGCCTTCTGCAGATTTCCGGAGAAACTCGGGAATTTTACTCCACACATTCAAACTTTGTAAACACCACGACACAAAGATTTGAATAATGTCGAGCGCTGATTATGTATTAAAGATGACGTTCACATCTATTTATCGCATTCGTTTCTGAATCTCTCTAATTTGACATGTGCGCTGTACCTGACCGCGGGAATCTGAGCTTTGGAGCTTTGCCATCAATGATCTGCCAAACCCTCCATGGCCAAGAGTTCCTTGGTTTAAGCAAACTGCAACCTTTTCCCCTCTTAAGTTAGAATGGCGAGATCAGTGTTTGCCAAATTTAGGTTCTGTTGATTGTAATTAATTTTGGAGACAGAAGTTTAATTCAAAGTGTTTACTTCGTGTTTCTTTATGTTTCTTTTTGAAGCAGGCAAGCTATAGTGACTAGTGTTCCTTTTTTTGTTTCGGCCATGGTGAGGGTTTGTCGAACCCTTCGCCTTTGCTATTGGGCTTGGCGGAGAGGGCAGCTGAGGCCCCTGCAGGGGGTCGTACGTTGGGTCGTACCTTGGGTCGTACCTTGGGTCGTACCTTGTTGTCATGTCATTCTGTGACACACCTGAGACGGGGTTCACCGTTTCTTCCTTAATGTAACTTACACCATTTTTCCCTTTTGTCTTACTCTCAGCAAGAATCGACTCCCTCACACAGGTTGTATTGTGCAGTTTTGCAGGGGTTTCATTTAGTTGTTGCTCTTGGAGACGATGATGATGATGATGATGACGATGATGATGATGATGATGACGATGATGATGATGATGATGGTGATGATGATGATGATGATTGATGATCATGATGATGATGATGATGATAATGATGTTGATTATTATGATTATGATTGATGATGATGATGATGATGATGATTATTGATGATGATGATGATGATGATGATTGATGATGATAATGATGATGATGGTGATGATGATGATGATGATGATTATGATGATGATGATGACCACGATGATGCTGATGACCATGAATGACGTTGTCCTCGTTGTAGTGCTTTATCATTCATTTGAGGCGCAATCAAACTTTAAATCTGGTAAGTAAAGGCGCTGCATGAATGCCTACATGGGACCATAAAAGAAGGAAGTTGAAACTTCCTTGGAACGTCGAGCTTGCCGAGCTTAGGCAGAAGCTCAAGGCAGCGGGAAAGTTTAGTCCTTGGAAACTGTTGACAGTGGCTGAACGCCAACATGGTGAAGTGTTGCAAGGTCCAACTCGCACATGTGACACGTGAAATGTTGAACCATTTGGATATCGTGCCCCGATGGCATGCAGAGCAACTGCATGAGGTGCAGAAACCAACTCTGGCTGTGAAGCGTTTGGTTTGAGGAAAATGACATGCGCTTGGTGAAGTTGCAGCCTTCAGTGCCACATCCTGTCATAGCACAGGGAAATGTATACGAGTTCCACTAAGCCAATGAATTAAAATTCACTAGGTTGCGATGAGGAGACAGCTGGTCCTTTTGTGAGTCATCAAAGGCTATATTTGCGTAGGTGACAAAACTGGTGCAGCTTCGAAGTCTCAAGCCAGGCTATATAGTAGCTGTAGCTCAGGATCTTGTGAGCATCACTACCGCTGATATCATATAAGTTTCTATGGTTATGCCTACAAATTTGTAAACTTATATCTGCGGCCCGCAGCAAGTCTGAAAGACTAGATGGCTGACAGAATGGAGGAGGAATGATCTAGAGTACAGTCCACCAAAGACCGCGTCAACCGCACAGCCGCATCGACACTGCATTACTTTCTAATGATTCTCATGTTTTCCGCACTTTTTCAGCAACTTTCGGCCTTTCTCACGGAAAATGGCCCAAAGTCGGCCATCATTATACTTCCCTTCGTGCTGCTGTGGGGCTTTGGCCTTTTGGTTCCTTGGACGCGACTTGTTGGTGCAAGACTTCCATCAAAACCGCATGAGAACACACAATCCAGTTGGCTTCAGTATGCTTCATTTAATTTCATTCTTCATGACCCTGGTCAAAGTTGAGAAAGGGCAACATTTGGGTACAAACCTCAACTTTGCTGACCATGGCCCTATGCGAGAGGAGTAAGAAGTCCACAGCGTCATTTCTGTCCAAGGGTTTCAAGTAACAACAGCTTAGTTACCTGTCTTCCTGTCTGTCATTGACTGATTGTGGCACTTATTTGGCTAGGAATTCAGCTCTCCAGTCTCAGGCCTAATCGGTGATACACTTTTTGGATGCGCCGCCGCAAGGGTGGAGGGTCAGGGACTGAGGGTAGGAACGAGAAGGACACTTGAACACCTATGAACAGGTGGCCAGTTTGTTTTTGTGAATTTAAATTTGCCAAGGGATTTTTGAAGCGGGTCTCAGTGTCTCAATGATAGTTTCTGTTCAAATCCTGACGGTTGGCAGCTCTTCCCAAACTCGGCATACGTGTTCTCATGTGACATGAATGGCCGGATAGGGCTCAAACTCCCTGACAAAGCTTACAGCAGCTGCGGGTACATCGGAATGGCGCGCCTTCTTTTGGGAAATACGGCGTCACCAACGCCAGATGGGAAAAGATACAACTGGACCTTTTACGTGCGCGGGGAGACAGACGAGTTGGACTCTGTGACCATCAAACTGCATCCCACCTTCAAGGATCCAATACGCGTTTGTGACAAGCCGCCCTTCGAAATCCACGCAAAAGGTGGGGTGACATCGGTGACAGTGACATCAGTCATATCAAGTCTCCAAAAAAAGTTTTCACGATGTTCATGTCGGAAAGGTCCCCAGATAGCAATGCAATCTTGTGAGGTTGGGGTACCTTCGACATCACTGTGCTCCTTAAATGGAAAAGTGGAGCAGTGCAACGGACAATTTGGGAGCTACAGTTTGACCAGACAGATGCTTTCAAGGAGCTGCAGGCAAGGCTTTGCTTCAGCGAGATGTTGAATATGAACTGTAGTCGGACCACGGTCTTTATTTGTTCGTGTGTTGTTTGCAAATTTTGCACGCTTTCGCACGCGGTGGGGTGGGCTGGGGTGGGCTGGGGTAGGCTGGGGTGGGCTGGGATGGGCTGGGATGGGCTGGGGTGTGTCAGAACGTTCCTTGCACTTGCACATTGACGTTAGGGTAGAGACTTCAGGCTACGTGAGAGACTTGCTGCCTTGCGCTGGCATGTTATATTACGTTTGACACTTGTTGCTACGTTAGAGACTTGTTGCTATTGCACTTACGCGTGCACGTGATGTTATATACGTTAGACACTGGTTAAAGCTTGAATGAAAGCCTGACACCGTTGAACTTCTTGCATGGCTTAGAGAAACTCCAGTGAAAAGCAACAAGAGAAAACAATTTCGAAGAAGTTTTGGGTCCAAAAACCTACAGCACACAACAGGGTAGAGATACAAATTGATAGGTTTGTTCCCCCTGCATCTGTGGGGACAAGTTACTCATGCCTCAATTAAGATAAATCACAGTGGACATTCGCGGTTGGAATGGCATTTGGAACATCACACATGTTTAAAAAATCCGCGGTCAAGTAAAACCTTGCACTAGTTCGCCTCAAAACATCTCATGGCACGTGTTGTCCTTCCACATGCGATCCCCAAGAATTGCAGCAGTTTCGCAAGGCTTCTCTTTTGTACAACTTTCACGAGCGCAGAGTTTGGCATGGACAAAGGATTGTCATGGACTGTCAGGAAGTGAGGTTTTCAGAATTGCCTCGAAACTCGAAACGTCGCAGGTACCTTCCAAGGTACTTCAACGAGCAGCTCTGCCGGGCAGCTGCCCACCTCCAGCGCCACCTGCACCAGCTGGAGAAGAGGCAAGGCCATGACAAGAGGAAACCGTTGAGTCATCTGAGTCCGAGATGCGGAGCATATTTTTTTTGGATTATATCCTATATAACAGTAGCCTTACTTTTCATAAACTTTCATAAAAATCTCTCTGAGCTGCATTGCTGCTTCAGGCTTCACCTTCTTTGTGGCCAGCATCACAAACATGACTTGTGAAGGTATGTGTTCAAGTTTTAATGGCAAGGCAAAACGTAGTTCTGGCGGTAGAGATCCGTGCTAGACCCGCGCTAGATAATTACCTTAAGAACATGCAGTTGCCCGCCGGTACTTGAAAATGCAAGAACACTGTTTGCTTCCAGCTGGTAGCAGCAACGGGGATGTGGGCCATGGAGTCTGCGTTGTTAGACCAAACCAAGGAACCATGGAGGGTGTGATAATTAGTGTTTCCAGTAGCCCCAGCAGCTCGACTTAAAGGAGCCGCGCGCTGGCTACGTCTGCAAGAGTTTGATGCAAATCAGTCATTCACAACTTGCTTCACTCATGTTTAAGGTCTGTTGGGACAATTAAACTTTAAAGGCGGAGTCTTGCAAATACGCAGCGAAGGGGATTTTCGTGCGAATCCGGGAAAAGGAATTTAGAGAAGACCTCGCGTATATATAATATATATAGAATAATATGTTCTACGTAATCTCAAATTATTTTATATGATCTTAGAAGGCACCCCCCAAAAGATCTACCATTTTGAAGGTGTTTCTAGTATTTTTCCAAGATAGGGGAAAACCCCAAAATGAGGTACCAAATAAATAAATCGAAAATAAATGAATGAACGCATGAATGAATGATTAAATAAATACATAGATCAACAAAAATATATATTTAAATACATATAGTTTAACTATATAAATAAATATTTAAATATGTAAAGAAACAAATAAATAAATAGATAAATAAATAAATAAATAAAATATATATGTGTGTGCGTGTGTATATACTCAAATAGTAAAATACACATACATGCACACGTTCACGGACCTTGAGACAAACTTTTGAGACATGTAGGTTCTGGTATGACCAGGTGTTGAGAAGGGTCTTGGGACTTCTTAGGTCTTACCCTGCCCAAACCGTGCTTAAATGCAATGTACGTTGATGTGGAGATTCATCATGTCAGATTGACATGTTAAGTTGGGCCGATCGCGCGCCTTAGATACTGCATAGAATGTCCTAATCCCTTGTTTTGGCACCGTGAACTCCTTTCCTGTGGCTGGATTAGAGCAGCTACAAGGGCCTGAGTGTCCTCGTCAAGTGGGTAAACGAGCTGAGGACAAGGAAAGTTTGAAAGCATTTTGGTGCAACTTCAAAGAAGTTGAATACAAAGTGGTGAGGACGGTAGAACCCCAAAACCGCTGGAGGGTGATCGGAAGAAATCGCAGAGGGGATGCGAGAACTTCCCCTGTTTCTTAAATGAAAAGGAAGAACAAATGCGGTGAGGACGCCAGGGCCTCTGCTGATTCTGTGTCACTGAAGAACGGCAGTGAACACGCTGGAGCCTCAGGCTTTGGCTTGCGGCTGGCTAAATTTGTGAAGAAAGGCAGCGAGGATGCGAGAACCTCGGTTTGGCTGTTGGTTGTGTTGGCTTGGCTCTGGGTTCCGGCTTCGGCTACTCGGCCCCTACAGGGCCCTGAGCGCATCAGGCGGCACGGTGCCATGGAACTCGGATATAAGCCCTAGCTTAAGAATTATGCTTCTATGCTACTTTTGGTTCGTTGTTGGAAATTGGCAGCTTGGGCTCACTCTTGCTTGAAGGTCAGTGGTTGCTTGGTTTTTTCCGGTCCGTGATCCGCTGGTCTGTGGCTTTGTGGGTGGCAGACGGGTGCGTGCAGTTCGGAAAGGCTGGATGCGACGTCTGGTTGAACGTATAAGGTTGAGATCGGTTGACAAAAGGTGGATCATCAGGCATGCTGAAGCATTTGGTTGGTTGCTTCTCTTTGCGCTGGTCATCAGAGGAAGCTTGCCTCTCATTATGATGCTTGTGGTTTGCAGAAAAAGTTGAGAGGTGGTGGCGGGACAAGGGCATAAGACGCGAAAAAGAATCAGCACGCCTTGCTGACGCAGCTTACCAAAGTTTTGGAACAGTTTGGATCCAAAACTGTGGCCAGCAAGGGTAAGGAAGACAGGTTGCTTGGAGCTTTGACACGGCTTGTTGACAGAGCTGAAGAAAAATTCCCGTAGGCTTGCTTGATCGGTTGGATGAGTTTGTGTCGGTGGCCAAAGCTTGTCATTTGAAACCCCCAGGTCCTAAAAATCCGAAATCCACTGGTCAAAGTAAAAAGGTCAAAACGCGCAGGGCGGTGAAAACGCTCGCGGACACAAATTATTGGGAGGGGGGTGTTGTGAGCGCCAAAATGTTTGCATTTTTGACATTTCATTTCTGCAAAGATACCAAACCCTGTTCTTTCCAGAGCCAAACATTGTTGCTTCTGTAACAAAAGCAACCCCTGTGCATTCTCAACAGCTCTTCCAATGTCCTACATAGATACATAGTTTCAGCCAAAGCAAACATGAATAATAGATAAAAACAACAAAACAAACAAGTGTAAGTGCCTTTCCAAAGAGTGCAGCATTGCTTTAAAAATGTATAGA
>Ga0126342_10003092_pt1 | contig 27094 bp, 23 predicted proteins | sample Cyp1metagenome_FD_92528 | JGI IMG/M metagenome (GOLD analysis project Ga0126342, IMG submission 92528) | Coral microbial communities from Lord Howe Island, Old Settlement Bay, Australia - Cyphastrea 1 metagenome | ecosystem: Host-associated > Invertebrates > Cnidaria > Coral ...
CGTGTAATTATCCAATGCAAACCATCTCTGGACCGAGAGTTAAATCTTTACACATTTGACATTTAGGAACAATTCATATATATATATATATATATATATGTATGTATGTATGTATGTATGTATGTGTGTATGTATGTATGTATGTATGTATGTATGTATGTATGTATGTATGTATGTGTATACATATTTTCCCAAACATGGACCCAGATCTTGTATCATCATTTGTCAACCCTAACAAACTTCCTTAACCACCAAGCAAACAGTTCATTCTTTGGAGGGATCTGTATCACTTAAACAATAGCTGAACATCAAGTCACTAACCAAGCATAAAAATGTCATCCTGGTTTTGGGGGGAGTTCTCTAAGTTCTTATCAGGAATATCAGCGTTGAATTTTCTCCAGTAACCTTACCTGGCACTGAAGAAAACCTGAATTGTCAGTAGGTATGATAACATTCAAGAGTCGAGAGGGAAGTGATTTCCAATTGGAGGAGTTAACATGTTTGATATGCTGGGAGGGTGCTATAAACATCACGACCTACAAGTCATCGTCAATCTTGGATACCCTGCAATTAAAAAAAAACACGTTGAGTGAGCGGGTTAGCCTATTTTCCCATTTTACGGCAAACAAATGACGCATAGTAACCCGCCAAAATCTTCGCAAGTCTTTCATCACAAGACCTGGATTTCTTGAAGATGATCTCTTATCTTAACCCAATGGACAATTTTCTGGGGAATCTTCCTGGGAAATATCTATAGATCTATTATCGCAAATCCAAGCACAGTAGTAGGATTTCCTCCTTTTTTGGGGATCATACGATCCATCTGATCGGTTGGGTTTCTAAGAAGCCCGTCTCTCCTTGCCATGATCTTCTTGTCATCAAAGCCTTGCTCATGGGCCAGGATGGCCAAGTCCTGTTTGAAAACTGCACTGGAACTGGATGGAACTAGTTGATGAGGAATTCACATACATCCATGTCTCCAATAAGTTGACGGCTCCAATAAGGTCCATAGGTGACATGGCGGCTCATCTTCCGGGAATCGACTTAAAGAGGTCAGTGCGAACAACACCTGGTGGTTGTTGATGGTAGGGGGTAAGACTTACAGTAAGAAAAAATGGCAGTGTGTCAAAACCATGTAGCCCTGGTGAACATCAAAATAGCTGGTAAATGGATGTTCATCCCCCTAAAAATGGTATTAATAGGTACAGTATTGATCCATACCCACTTAAGAAAAAAAAAAAGAAATAATATTATCCAGTTTTGGTAATTGCGATTACGCTTCATTGAATGACACGTCTGGATTTTTGAAAACACTGCTCATGTTTGAACCCAAAAGCCGGGATTTAAATCGTTAGTTCTTCGTTATCTTAGCCGTGCATTCCGCTTTCGATATATCCTCTGGTTCAACATAGCTATGGAGATTATACATGGGGGTTTCCATAAATGGGGTACCCAATAGCTGGATGGTTTATTTCAGGGAAAATCCCATTCTATAAATGGATGATGACTAAAGGTCCCCCTATTTTAGGAAACCCCCACATGTTCTATCCATGTTTATCAATGGTAAATCAGTGAAGAGGCCAAGGCTTGCGCCCCTTAACGGCTCTGCAACGACCCTTGGCGAAGACAACGTATCGTTGCGTTCCAAGACATGCCAACCATTTCCGCTGGGATACCCATTACAGATCCAGTTGAGATATCTGAATACATCTGAATACTATTGCTGTATATAGCTACAATGTGAGGCCCCCAGTCGATAGCGTTCAGTTGGGCTTCACATAACTCCAATGTCACGAACTGGTTTATGGATGTTTATGGTACGCAAATAACGAACATAGTTACTGGAGCTTTTGTTCACCAACTTATAACTGGGGCTGGATCGCATTGTATGGTTTCTTGTGCGGCTTTCATCGGGGCTGGACCACTTGAATCGGTCCCTACACCTGCAGTGATGTATTAGCCATATACGAAAGACGTCCATGGCCAACTGTACCGGCAAAAACTCACAGTTTGCTATGGAAAATCCCAAGCTTCATTAGGTAAACCATCTATAGCTGCTATAGCTATGGGAAATGGCCCACTTGTAGATGATAATTCCCATGATATACCTATTGAACATGATAATTCCCAGAGGGTCGCGATAATTTCAGCACGTCAAGAAGTCACCCAGGGTCGGTCCCAAGAAACATCACAGCTAAAAAATGCTTTTTTTTTCAGACCCCCCAAGGGTTCTGATTTTAAAGAGAAAAGTTGGCCAGGGTATGTAAATATATGTAAATTGTATCATCATATTCTATTCCATAATATACCACAATGATATCTCATTAGACTGTACCAAGACAACATCCCATCAGTTCCCATGTTCAACAAATGTTCCAAAACATCTCCAGCAACACCCCACTTGCGCATTGCGCCAAGAGAACCCACGTACGGGAGACCTTGTAAATCTGCTGCCGGCTCTTCTCAAAGACCTGTCGAGATCGTTCTTTTATTTACCGAGGGACCACGCCATGCTGCCAGGGACAAAACATGATACAACTGGGAAAATAAAAAAAACAACTAAACCCCTTCTGGGTTTCATGGGCTCAAGTTGGTTGTTTTTCTCTCATCGAAACCATCATGAAATCAATTTGCTTAGGCCCCTGGTGTGTTGAGGTGCGTATGGCGTAAACCCATGATGAACATAATTCAATGTCAAAATTTCAAAATCGCGGTTGCAGTTAAATATACTCTATCATGATGTTCATGGTTGCTCATTGCGTTTTTTTTTGTCAAAAAAGGGCATCCCTTTTTTGTACCACCATCACGTACCACCTCACCCTCGGAGCGAGGACCTCGTCATCAAAGAAATCATCTTGCCGTTCGGTGACTGCCACCTGGGTCCACATTTGGATCCGAGAAGCCGATGAAATATCTACGGATATTTAGTGTGGATGAAGAACTAGGGTCTACTGAGTCCTATAAGTAATGAGAAATTCATATCAATGAATATTCATCATGAAGTGGGATGGAATCATACGGGATACTGGTTGATCTTTCGTGAAGTACTAGTATATTCAATATATGCTTGGTATATGCTTGATATTATGAGTCAAGCCAGCATTGTATAATATGTGAATTATAAACTGAATGAAATGAACAACTATAAGTAGGGCTAACTGGGCTTGAATACGCTTGAATTATATATAATGGAAAGGAGATTTACTGTAACCACATAATCTTGGAAAAAGAGATTCAGACAACAATTTTAGCCTTCCCCTTGATTATGACCAGAAGCTACAGAAAGAGTGTGGCAAACATGTAGCGCCCTATGGATCCATGGCTGTCTGAGAAGGTACATACAAAAAAGCCTCCAAATTTAGTAAATTATACCCCAGTGAGTCCCAGTCCACTTCCTTTCAGAAGGTACGGTACCTGGATCCATAGGGCAACCATCAAAAGATGTGACCAGGATCACGTCACCAAGCCGCTGCGTATTTCCAAAAGGCATCTGGACCGTGCAGTTTCAGCACTGCCAGTGATGCTTCCTGAGCTCATGCCGCCCTTTTTTTTCGGTGGACGGATATTGGGATACCGGGATACCTCAAAATTGGCAAATGTCATAAGAAAATGATAGAAAACCATGGACAAATTACGGAAAAATGATTCAAACTGATGGAACATTATTCAAAATGATTCAAAACAAAGACGGTTCAGAAAGCCTGAGATTTGGGGGTAGCCTATTTTCAGACAAGTCTGATTGGAAAGCAATCTACAAATCAACCTTTTCACTTAAAGAAAAAAACTCCACAAGGCATTGCCAAAGTGTCATGCATGTAGCTGCTTTGTGCGTGCCATGGTCGCACCACCGAGTGGAAGACGAAGTTTACCTGCGGCATCTGTTGGTCAATGAAACCACTAAGGAGTTCTTGTCAAATCCTGGGCAAATTACAATATTTCACTAACCTGAAATAAGGCTAGCCATTGAGAAATGTTCCCCTTACTAACTATTGTTCCGTTGAGATCGCAGTGAGGTCGTTATATCCAGAATCGATAACGTTTTCTCCCCATGTTTGCTGGCCAAACCATGTCAAACCCAACAGAACCGCCGATGCGGCCTTGCCCTCGAAGGAAGCTGCCACCCCACCTCGCGGTCACAGCAGTGACCGACGTTCAAAGTTGCGATGAAAGACATGAAAGACATGTTTGTCATGGAACAAGTTGAACAAACCACTGTCATTTTGATATAGTCTTCATCAGGATTTATGGGGATTTCAATATGAATGGGATACAATCAATGATAATCATGACACCTACTTTGAAGGTCTTGAGACACTTTGAGTTGGGGGTCTAACCATCCAAAATTCTCTCAAGGAGGGGTTTGCTTCTTCCGTTCCCATGGTCTGACTGGCAAACAGTGATTCATCACTGGCCCAACCAATGCGATGTACCAAGAACTACGGGATTTGACAAGTATTCTACGAATAACAACCAGCACAAGCCTCGAGGAAGCTGGTGAAGCTGGTGAAAATCAGGAAATGATGGCCTTCTAACAGAAAGTTCAGCTCAGGAATCGTTCCTGTGAGCAAATGTGGCTCTGAAACATGGAATAGCCCGAATAATAATCTGCTACTTACTCCCATCCCCCTAATACTAAACACCCGTCCGGAAACGATGGTTTAAGGATGGTTTAAGGGCGTTTACCCATATTTGGGAGAATTTAGGGGTGTTTAGCATGAGTCGGGGATGAGATTTTCCTCATCAATTGCCCTATTAAAATGGCCATTAGGGCGAAAAAAAACATGAGAATTTTGGCCTTGTTATTTTGGGAATTTTTAAGCCCCACCAGCCACAAGAAGTTAACCATACTAAACCCCAATTCTGGACCTATGTTCCAACTCTAAATCGAGTTCCATGTTCCGCCAGCGATTTCGGGTCTCAAGGCGCGCCTGCCACGGTATGCAGCATGCTTTGGAAAATGGGCAGCATAAATCCAGGAAGAGCTCCACCAGGACCGGCCCACCAGCCTTTCAAAGGGTCACAGGTGGTTGCCTGCAGTAAGTTCATCCGCAAACGCGGAAGATCTGCCACATGTCTGACTTATTCTGACTTCGACGTTGTGCAAAATGGAGTGTTCTTTTACCGTCATTCCATGTAGCCTCTGGAAAACGTTTACATAGCTATGGTTAAAATCACCATGTTTCATGGGAAAATTAACAAACTATTAACTATAAATGGTGATTTTCTATAGCTACGTTAGTTTACCAGACAGGTTGGTTCAACATGGGGTTCCCACAATGGATGAACATCTCCAATACTTTGGATACTTATCGGATAGATTTTATCCCCTACTGCTCAACTGAGCCGTGAAAAATACCACGATCCCTTGAACCATACTTGTTAAGGTCACGGTGAACATTCCTATAACCCGTTACCCGTTACTGGCCTACAATCTCCGGCCAGCTTAGTTTTTCACCCCGACATGAAGCCATCAACCGAGTTCTTCGGTTGAAGGCTCAATTGAGCAGCGTTCAGAGCCCGTGGTTGATTAGGAAATCTCGGTTTATGGATTGTGATGCCCTAGTATTGGTTAGCATAACCCTATCATCAGTTATATCCACAAAAAAGAAAAAACACATATTTTCATAGTTATAATCCCTTTTAAATCCATATAATCTTCAGCCAACAAGACTTTTGAACATTGTTGGCTAGAACATTGTTACAATATATTCCGAATTCCATAATAATGATACAATAATGTTACTACGCAACATTATCACAAAATTAACCCCACATTACACTATAACAAAAAAAATGCCCACATGATTACATTGATACAACACGGTCATACAATAGTAAGAATAATACGTGTATGTATATATATATATATATATATATATCATATAACATATCAACATGGGATACATACCATAATCCAACAATGTTACAATATACATATATATATATAATATATTATATTATAATACGTATATTATATGCTATATATATATATATTGTGTATATGTATATATATATATATCCTCATAATTTTGAAAAAAAAATCTGGTTTAGAGACAATGATCAAAAAGACGTTCAGCGAAAATTTTCAAATGGCGGCCTTGGACCATGGCACTCCCATGGGCTGCGAGGGTAAAGGAGGCCCCGCAGCCGGCATACCAAACCTCCACGGGACCGGTAAAAATGGAGGATTTTGATCGGTGATTCAACTTTTCAACTCCAAAAAATGGGTGATTTTACCAAAAAAAAAAGGTGATTTTTTGAAGTTGGTAGATGGTGAAAATACCATGTTCATAGCATGATTATTCCATGATTTACAGTGTTTCATAGGAATTTTCCACAGGAATCTCAACTGGTGATTTTCCAAGGTAAACTTACCCCTGGTAAAAATTGTGATTTACACAAACTGGTAACCTTTAGCAAGTTCTGAAAAATTGTGATTTTCCAAATGGTTAAAAAAAAACACTTCTGTTGAAGTGGCTTCACATGTCCATTAGGGTTACCCATGAAATTGGGGCCAGCTTGTGAGCATAGGATGTGACCTACCCCCTGGTAAACGTTTACATAGCTATGGACAATCACATTTTTTTCTGGGAAAAATCACTATTTCTATGGCCATTTTCCATAGCTACGTCACAAATTACCAGAGGGTATATAGCCATGAAACAAACAACCCACTGAGCCACCATGGCCGATAATCCAACTACACCAAGCTGGTTTCAGTTAAGGCTTACTCTCTGGTAAACGTTTACAAAAAGCTATTGAACATGGGCCATTTATAGTTGTTTTACTCAATAAAAACCATAGAAATAGTTGATTTAGCCATTAATAGCATGGTGATTCTCCATCGTTTTTTGTTCACGTTTACCGAAGCTAATGTCGTTCCCCTCATCACCGTGCTTCGCCTTGCCACAGAAACATCTCGGCTGTGAGGGGTCTCTCGTGGTGCCACGAAGAGGCTCTGATGCAAACACCGCCAAGGCGCTGGTGATAGCCTCTGGTAGCACATGGAAAAATTATGAAACATCCAAGCGGGGATCCCCAAGTCAAAGTCACCATGGTTGGTGTTTCAATACTAAAATGGTCGTTCATGACTCATGACTTGGATGATTTTGGGGTACCAGCATTTTAGGAAAACCCCATATCCAAAAAGACACGATCGAAGACAAGTCTGCGGATTTTCAATTCCCAAAAGGCACAAAAGTAGATAGTTAAAAATTGCAAGACGATCTAAACACACATTCAGAGGATTTAGCCTAGCTATCATTATTTCTATTGTCTACCACAATGATTGTCGACGGATTACTCACACACAAAGTTTTTGTTCACCAACCATTAGTGCTATATAGTGCTATTATCCTGGGTTATGCAACCAATAGTTGTCATCATTTGTCGTATTAGCATGTCTTCGCTGATTCATAGGTCTACCGGGTCTACCGTTTGACCATCCGTTTGCACAGTTTGCACCCTTCAAAATGTGTTACCCCACCATTTTTTGGGCCAATGGATTGGTTTTCCAGGGAAAATCCCATATTTTAACTGGGAAAAATCGATGGTTTCCGGTGAAGATTTTCCCTTAAACCAATCCACTTTTTGGGGTGGTACGTGGAGGGTCTTAAGTACTAGAAATCCAGTCCCCACCGTCAGTTGATGTCAGTTGCCTGTCACCCAGGTCCTCGGTCCGAGTCACAGCGCGGCCACCGCTACGAGCGTAAAGCGACCAAGACCTGTGAAGATCGCTGTGGATTTGACTTGGTTACCAGGGATTCAATGAGATTCTCCCGTGAAAATCACCATGTTTCCATGGGATTTGTTTAATGAACATCCCAAAAGATCCCCAAGTGGACTGGAAAATTCACCACTTTTGGTGGGAATTTCCAAGATCATCAAGCACCAAAAGGACTGGGAATGGTGTGTACATACCACCTATCAAAAATGGTGATTTTTCAGGGGGATGGCTTTAATTTAAGTGGTTTACCCACATTACTTGGGGCTTTCCATGGGAATTTTCATGGTCGATCCATTGGGATGGAGATTGAGTCGAATGACTAAGACGATTTAACCACAGGGGATTTCATGGCTTCAGAATGGGTATGTGTAAAACTAATGATACCTTTTGGTATACCATAAGGTTGATTTTCATGTGATAAAATTCAGAGTGCGCAAGACATACTCCTTACCTATTTTTAATGTAGTCAAATTCAGCGGATCTTTCCAATACATGTTGCTGTCGTGACAATCTAGAAGACCATAAGAATATTACTCCATGGAGTAGCAACAACCATAGAGGTAGACCCAATGAGAATAGCTGCTTCTTCATGATTAATGTGGAATTCTTAAATGAATTTAAGACTTTGTGGACTCACCAAAATTCAGGGCAGTCTGAGCAAGGGGTGGATGATAACCCGAGTTCGGTTGTGTACATCCTCAACAACAACAACAACAACAACAGCAACAACAACAACAACAACAACAACAACAACAGCAACAGCAACAGCAACAGCAACAGCAACAACAACATCATCATCATCATCATCATCACCACAGTCTGAGCGTTCCATCATTGTTCCACTGACCACCTCGTGCCGAGAATTGCTGAAGTGCTTTTTTTGGTGAATTGAACAGGTGAATCAAACAACTTTTGAGATTGAACGGATATTCACTGTGTGGTTGCAATTCCAAATTCCACTAACCTGAGTATTACCCTCTGGTAAACTAACATAACTATAGAAAATCACCGTTTTTAATAGCTAAATCAACTATTTTCATGGGCCATGTTCAATAGCTCTGTTAGTTTACCAGAGGGTATATGTTGTATTATAGTTCTATTGTTATATCCCAACTTCTGTGGATAAAATCACCGCCCCTCGCATTAAACCTCCGAAGAACCTGACAACTCCGGTTTTGTGGCCCCCCCAAGTTATGATAGTTATGTCTGTACGGTTATATCTAAAGCCCATCTAAAATCATTGAAATGTTGTATCCTCTATAAAGCCCTAACTTACGCAAGTTATTTTTTCACCCCTCGTTACGCAAATCGTGTATATAACATTGTTCGGGGGGTCACGGTCAGGACATGTCAGGACACCGCGCCGGCCTCGATGTGGTCTTTGCCGCTGCTCCATTGGTGAGGTAAAGCGATAAAAGGTGATCTCAAGGCTTTTAGGCATTTCTGCATTTCATGGCATTTCTACAGCATGTTTACCCTCTGGTTATTTGTTACATAGCTATGAGATGGCCCATGGCCCATGAAATCCATGAATTTTAAGGGGATTTTCCATGGCTATGTTATAAATAGAGGGTAGCCGGTTCCAAGTACCTTCTGGTGCTGGGATTTGGTGATAGAGGCAGATCCGCACCGGGACATGTGGGCTGGGTGGAATGTCCTGGAATGTCCTGGAATGTCCTGTAGAGAATGGCTGGATACCAGCTGTCTTACAATTTGTCACTCTGAGATATCTGAGATTTCCTGTCATTTTCATCTTCCCGGACCTGGATGAGAACAGGAAACTCCCAGATTTCCTGTCCTGCAGAGATTTCCTGATTGATGATTTCTCCATTCTCTGGCTGAATTCGAGCCGCGACTCTGCTGAAAACTTGAAGATACCAATTGACCCGACCCATTGACCAATCAAAAGAAAGATAATGCATGTGTATATATATATATATTTATATGCATATTTATATATGAATGTATATTATGCCTGATCCAAAATAGAAAGAACATTAACATTATTTCTATGGGATAACATTAAAATAATCGATACTGAACATGCCAAAAAGCATCCCCAACTGGGGATGAATTACACGTGACGAAGCCATCAATCTTGCGTTTTCTGAGTGGTATGATGTCATGCTGGGATTGCTGAGTAGCAAAAGGTTTCTTAGTCAGGAAATAGCACCAAAACCATAACAAAACCATACTAGATCAAAGTACTCCTGAATATGGTGACCCTTCACACTTTTGATGACCACAATTTTAACCATAATCCTGTATTGACTACCATTTCAAATCACCAAAAAAGTTCAAACACAAACGGTTCACCCCAAACAGATTCCCAAAACATGAGAAACGGCTCTGCCTGAAAAGTTCAAACGACCCGCAAAAGTCTGATGTCGAATCATCACGTTCCCTATTGAAATAAAGATCCAGTCGTACCTTCTTAGGAAGTGGGACTGGGTATAATTTACTATAATTTGGAGGCTTCTTTGTACCTTCTCAGACAGTGGCCATGGATCCATAGGGTATTGAAATAAAATGGATCTTGTTTTTTTTTTTCGTGGAATCCCCCATTTTCAGACCATGTCTTGCCCCTTGCTCCTGGCAGAGGTCTGGAGTGCCATGAGCCATTGGAGTGGCCGGTGCAACCTGCCGGCAGCAGCCCGGAGTCAATGAACAGGGACATGTCCTGATGCGGAAGAACCTTGACAGCAAAAAATATGGGATTGACCATCATTTTATAGTGTGAATATGTGTGAATATAACATTTCTCCATAGAAATGTGGAAATTTACACCATAAGAGTGTTTGCCGTTTTGCCATTTAATTACCATAAGTTCCTAGAATTTCTTAGGGATATGAGTCAAAACCCTGGTGCACGGATGGTATCCAGGTTAAAAGCTGGTTCATGGATGTGACTAAACCCCCAAATACGGTCATAATAGGGTTTGACCCATCCCCAATGCCAGAAATTTACACCAGAAGTTTGTAGTTTTATACATACTATGGAACTACTGTGGATGGTTGCGAAATCCTGCACGACCAATCCAGGATGATTTTACCATCTATCATCTGGTGCAGGATTTCGCAAACATCCACAGTTCTGGGTCAACTAAGGTCTGGCCTTGAGAGGCTCCCCTATCGGAAGCCTCAGTTGTATGAGCTTAGAGCTTCAAATCTTAGTGAAATGAGGAACTCAGTGAACTTATAGATACTTATAGATAGTTATAGATAGTTTTAGGTACTTATAGATACTTATAGATACTTATAGATACTTCTAGATACCTATAGATACTTATAGATACTTATAATAGATACTTATAGATACCTATAGATACCTATAGGTACTTCTAGGTACTTGTAGTACTTATAGGTATTTGTAGTACTTTCCAGTTCAACTTTTTGAACTGAACTATATATATATATACTGGGAGATTCCTGGTTGCTTAAGAACGGGATTCCCTTTTGGATAAAAAATAATCCTCAATACACTTAAAGGGTAGAAAAAAAACCAGATGCGAACAAAAAGGTGCTGGAATATTTACCTACAAAACTGGGCCAAAAAAAAATAGGGGTTTTTATCTAGTTATTCATATTCCAGCACCTCTTTGTTCGCATCTGGGATAGAGTATACACATTGTATCTAGCCTACTTATCGTAGTTATAATCTACTATAGATAATCTTCAACCAACAATCATCAAATAATCATCAACCAAGTTGAGCATCTGGGTCATCCAATCATCAACCAGCAGGGCTGTCCGTTCGCACTGCGACCTGGCTGTCCTTCAAGGCCTCCAGCGCTGAAGCCGCTACGGCTTCGGAGCGGCCAAGCACGGCAGGGCGGCCCCAGGTCTGCTGCAGGTCATGGCACAAGGGCTGTAGCAACTGGCGCCACATCGGAGCGATGTTGAAAGACAGCACCAACTGTTGGGAACCACCTGCCTGATACATATATATATATATGATTATAGTGTACAAATATATATATATATAATATTGTCAATATATATATATATATATATGTATATTGTCAATATGTACATATATATATATATATACATATACATATATAATTATATATATATAGTTACAATTCATTATAGATCATTGGGGATCACCAGCCAATTTCAAAGAGCTTGAAAAGCGTTGACAACATATTTTTGAACATTAATGTATATGCACGATACGGCCAACCAGATGCGGGGTTCCCTGCGGAGATCATGAACGAAATTTGGATAGGACTACAGCTGCTCAGGTGGAGAAAAGAAGAGAACTGGAGGAAAAGCAGATCTTGCGCCAAATCAATTCCAAAACTTTTGACATCTCAGATTGCCTTCCTGTTTGTTCCCAGTTGATAAAGATTCTTTGAGCTCATGGCAACATCGACACGTATTCGTCTGCATCTGTTTTGCGATATCCATGTGACATCATGTCCAACCGCATTGTAGCACCATGCTGTCAAAGCGCTTCAATGTTCTACTGCGTGGCCAGCAGACAAGCCAAACGCGCGTGTCTGGCATGTCTCCACGAGATTCATTGATTTGCTGTTTCTTAGCACCTGGGGAATGTCATCAGTTTCCAAGGACCATCGACGCCGATTCTGAGTGCCAAACATGCGAATGAGACAATCAGCAGCGTGCTGAAGCATTTGATTTCGATGCCTACACGATGAGGGGCGCAGCCATGCGTTGGGGAATCTCAACTGTGAGTCCGTTGGATGCTGTTTTTGAAAATGTGGGCAGCCGCACTTTTGTGCGATCCGCTTGCTGAAGATGGGAATTTTATATGGCACATAGAAGCTGCAAATAACGAATCCCAATCTAGTTTGAGGCCAGAAACTAATAGATGTTCATGCATATCAATGGGATACCTGTCTGAACTAACTAACTGAAAATAGCTAGTGAAATATCACGCCATTATTCCAGTGACGTCACAGTGAGGTCATTATTCAATAAATAATTCATCCAAATAGTACCCGAAATGGTAAACGTTTACATAACTATGGAAAATCACAATGTTTAATGGGTAAATTTGGTAAATCAACTATAAATGGCCATTTTCAATAGCTATGTTAGTTTACCAGAGGGTATTTGTCAAGAGGTCTTTAGAGGTGGTAATCGCCTTGTAATGAATCCCACCTGCTTTTGTCTCCCAGTACACAGACAAAGCCCCGCATAGAGAAAGTGCCACTGGCATGGGGTCTTGTGATGAATTCTAGATTTGATAAGTGTTCTTCTTGCAGGAATCTAGGTAATGATGATATTGTAAATTATGAAACACACATAATTCTATGTTAGATAATGTTAGATTGTAAATGTTCATGAGTTTTCTTCTTGCATGGCAATCATAAAGAATATGCCAATAATTCCTGAATCAACATGACCCATTTACCGTGCGCGACTCTCAGATTCCTGTTTCTACCGCATTATTGTCATTGATCTTGACACTTAACAGACTTGACGACCTACAACCATTCAATAGGATATGGGACATTCCTTTAGCTGACTATTCCTTTAGCTGACACAAAAAACAACACATAATACACATAGGATCATGTAATAGATGGCCACAACATGGGCCAAATGATAACAGAATCTTGTGTCACCTACCTACCGGGGTAGACTGAAATCATCCAAACCGCTGATTATTTTGGACGGGGTAACCAATGGTCTGGGGTATCCCAATTTTGAGAAACGCCCATTTGTTGATGAACAAATCCAAAGATGTCATAATTTTCTCGAAACCTCAGGAAATATCATCAAATTGAAACATCAAAACACAATTGATCCACCATCTGGTTATTTAACATAGCCATGGAAAATCACCATTTTTAATAGGTATTACGGTAAACCTCTATAAATGGGCCATTTCCCATGGCTATGTTAAATAACCAGAGGGTAACTTCATCTCACCCATTCCAACTCCTTGGAGGGTGAAGTGAAAGTTGTTTCCATATCCATGAGATTTCAGCCCTCATAAGTCCGGATATAATCCCTTCCCCCGTTCATATTAAACACCCCCGTTCAACGAAATCATGGTGGATGTAGGGAATTTCCACATTCCATTGGGAACATGTTTTTGGGGTGTTTAATATCAAGTTGATGGGATTAACATGATGTAACCACTAAAACTACATAACTATGGAAAATCACAATTCTTAATGTGTAAATCCACTATTTCTATGGCCATTTTCAATAGCTAACTGTTAGCTTACAGCACCACAGCCGCGTCTCGAACTGGGTTCCACTGGCCCAACTTGAAAGGCTTCGGCCATGTATCGCTCTTCCTGGAGGATCGGTTGCTGTTCATAACCAAAGATGGGGGTATAATGCGGATACAATTGGAATACAGGTTGGTGGTTGACCTACCCCTCTGGAAAATATGAAAGTTTTGGGATGAGAATTCCATATATTGTGGAAAATAAAAAATGGTCCAAACCACCAACCAGAATCCAGTTTAAAGGGGAATTTCACCAATTTATGGTATATATGAGGATATAATGGGACTGTAATATTAAGGTTTGACCAACAATTGACGGTAATAGAATGAGAATATTCATCTATATTGGGGGTTTATGAGAATCGAAGATATCCTCATTGTTTGCTGTTGTTTTTCCGATAGGAATAATGATGATGAATCAAATCATGAATTTTAATAGGATTGTCCATCAATTTTAATGGGATTTTCCATTAGAAACCATCCTACACATTTGGGGCACACATTTTTGTCCGACCAAAAAAAGTGATTTGCATCCTGTATTACGTATACGCTCATATTGCAGGAGAGACCAGAAGACGATGATGGTAAAATTGGGTTTATTACACGTATTGCCAGGTTGATTTGTGTTTGGGACAAATAGGGAAAAATACATAAAAACATACTAATTGGCCTTACCCTCTGGTAAACTAACATAACTATGGAACATCACCACTTTTAATGGGAAAATTCGCTATAAATGGCAATTTTCCATAGCTATGTTAAATTACCAGAGGGTAATTTCTATTCATGGTTGTTTTTATGTCATAGTGCTGTCGTGGTGACGTGTTAACAATCTGTTAATTGTCCCGAATATTGTTCGTAAATCTAAGGACTCTTACTAGAGTGCACCAAGCCATGCAAGCTCATTAAAGTTTATCACACTTCATGATAGTTGATCTATAAATTCAAGGCTAATTACAAAGTTCATCAATATCATCAATCACTTTGGGGAGATCCTAAACAAACAGGCCATGAGCAAAAACTGCGTACTTCGGTCCGCACCTCCGACATGAGGTAGATCTCAAGATACCTTAAGATCAGAGCAGGTCATCAAGCGATGGTTTGACATGGGGGTTCCCCAAGCTACAGAACAAATTTTGAGCCCAAGGTACAGTATGAATTTTGAGCCCATCATTTCTGGTGAGGTCCATGTTGCTCGATCCACATTTGAGCAAGTCTTTTCCCCGTTTCAAACAAAAAGTTGTGTTCATACCCGATATTTGTTGACTAGACCCCAAGACCCCAAAACTCTTGGTTGATTCTATCCGATTATCGTTTTGCCAATGATTTCCCCCATTATTGGGTCGTTTACACTTCAATTCCCATGTTTGAGTTGGATGAATTCCCCATTGAGAATGAATTCCCCATCCGCCTTTCATCCACCCAAGTCATATGAAGAGCTTTCTGAGCTTGTGCAGCGGTCTCCTGCCGGTCGCTCCAGAAAGGGTCACGGCATTGGGTACCAAGTATTGGATGGTTCATATACTAAAAATTCACTGAATCTGTGGTCTAAAAGAAATGACCCAATACCCATTGGCAAATTGGGGAGATCTGAAAGATATCTTAGACCTATTTCAAACAATGTGTATTGGTATTGGTATATCGTTTTTTGGGCTAAACTGTACAGTAGTAATTCACCAACCTGAAATGTCTGTCCATGTTGAGATCGCTACCCTCTGGTAAACGTTTACATAACTATGGAAAATCACCATGCTATTAATGGGTAATAAACTATTTCTATGGCCATGTTCTATAGCTATGTAAGAAATCACCAACTATTTCCTATGGAAATTTCTATAGCTATGTTAAATTACAAACTATTTCTATGGCAATTTTCTATAGCTATGTTAAATTAGCAATTGTTTCTATGGTCATTTTCTATCATTTTCTATAGCTATGTAACAAATTACCAACTATTTCTATGGTCATTTTCTATAGCTGTGTAAAAATTACCAATTATTTCTATGGTCATTTTCTATAGCTGTGTAAAAATTACCAATTATTTCTATGGTCATTTTTCTGTAGCTATGCAACAAATTACCAACTATTTCTATGGCCATTTTCTATAGCTATGTTAAATTACCAAGTATTTATATGGTCATTGTCTGTAGCTATGTAACAAATTACCAACTATTTCTATGGCCATTTTCTATAGCTATGTAACAAATTACCAACTATTTCTATGGCCATTCTCTATAGCTATGATAAATTACCAACTATTTCTATGGCAATTTTCTGTAGCTACGAGTATGTAACAAATTAGCAACTATTTCTATGGCCATTTTCTATAGCTATGTAACAAATTACCAACTATTTCTATGGCCATTTTCTATAGCTATGTTAAATTACCAACTATTTCTATGGCCATTCTCTATAGCTATGTTAAATTACAAACTATTTCTATGGCCATTCTCTTTAGCTATGTTAAATTACCAACCATTTCTATGGCCATTTTCTGTAGCTAGGAGTATGTAACAAATTAGCAACTATTTCTATGGCCATTTTCTACAGCCATGTAACAAATTACCAACTATTTCTACTGCCATTTTCTATAGCTATGTAACAAATTACCAGAGGGTATCCCAGTTGAGGCTCTGAAACTTTCAGAAGGACACGCTTCAAAATCCATGCGCCTAAATCAGTCTCAAAATCCTTCAAAATGCCGTAAAAAAAACAGTAGCTGAACAGTCCATTGCCGGACAACTTGGAGATTCATCCCTATATATATATATCTGGTTGGTGGTTTCAATCCCTCTGGAAAATATTAGTCAAATGGGATTATTGTTCCCAATATATGGAAAAATAAAAAATGTTTGAAACCACCAACCAGTATATATGAGGGTTTCCTACAATGGGGGTATCCCAACAGCTATATAGATGGTTTATAATTAAACAAACACCCTTGAAAACTGATGATGGGGTACCCCCATTTTATACCACGTATAAAAATGGTGAATTTGGGGGTGGTTTATGTTTGTTTTACCAACATTATTCCCATGAAATCCCCATTCATTCCCATTAGTTAATTATGTTAGATTACCAAAATTATTCATGGTATATCCATGATATTCCCAGTAAATCCAGTTCAATCCCATATATATATATGTATACATATACACATAGATATAGATATCGATAAGGACATATATTCATTGTGCGCGTCTCACAACCACGCTTCTCAGTCTAGATCAGCTGGCCGGAGCCTGGTTCCGCAGCTTCACAAACGCCTCCGCGTTTGCTGCTGCAACGTTTTTTCCGCGTTGCACCCGGGCAACATGTTGGTTGGTTTAATGGAATTGGTTAGTTTTATATGGTTTATATGGTTTTCCTAAAAGAAACATGGTGCACCTTTTATCTGTGTCAGGTTTCTTCAGCTGAGTTTGGGTCAAACACATCAAATTGATTCAAAATGGAACACAGGTCATGGTACGCTCTTTTTTTTCATGGTCGAATCATGGGATTTTCTTATTTTTTCTGACCAAAAATCTGCAGAATCAATCATCGAGCCACATACCATTGAGTAAACTATCATTGCTATGGGAAATTGCCCAGTCATGGAGGATTTGTCTCTTAATGATGATTTTCCCATGGATTTTCCATCGCACATTGTTAGTTTACCAGAGGGTAACCATCCAGTTATCCAGCACTTCATTTTGGTTCGATGAATTAGCTCGATGATGTTCCCATGTCAAAAAAGTTCCACTAAATGGGATGTAATCTTCCATCCCCATTTCAATTCCCATAGGTGAGATGATTTTCACAATTTTCCCATTAGACCCTCCGTTTGTGCCCAAAAAAAATGGTGGCAATTGGCAATTATGGTTGCCCCACGTTGCCCCCAAGTTTCGTACTCTTAGCCTATTTTTCTTGGGCTACCCGGCCTGGTAAACGTTAACAAAAAACTGATGGGAAAGATCCACCATGCTATCAATGGGAAAATCCACGAACTAAATCACCATTTTCAATAGCTATGTTAAATTACCAGAGGGTATTTGGAGTGTCTAAGTAAAGATGAATTAGTTCGATGATTCTCCAGACACCCTTCGAGGATGTCCCAGGGGCTGCCGCAAAGCCGCGCCTCGCCGTTGCAATAGCCGGCCAAAGATCCAGTGCTATGCACGGACATGGTCACATCATCCTGAGTTTTCTGAAGAAAACATGCAGAAGACGGATATATGTCATAGGAAATTCATGGATTTTTTGTGGGATTCAATGGACAATTAAATAGGGTTTGGTGGGGATTTAATGGGAAATTCACGGGATTTAGTCGGGATATAACTGAAAATGGGGTATATAGCCGCTAGCCAATGATACCCTTTGGCAATCCAACATGGTGTGCTGAGAATATCGGTCTTGGCTCAAATGGAGAATGCTGTTTGTCATGTTTGATTACCGGAGGCTAAGTCAGCAATCTGAAACAATGTACCTTTGGTTTCCCTAAAAAACGATCAATTCATCAAGTTGGATAACCCTTGGGAGAAGACCCAGACGTTTTTTATTCTTGCCCAAACTAAGATTGGAATCTGCACCAAACTGTGAGTGCTAACACCCAATAAAAGAACCAGTTGATTTCTGTTTCTCCGATCATCTGCCATGACATGGATGGCCATGCAACTGTTCTAAATTGGAGGCGTGGCCATGTGGCCATGGGGTCAGTTTGCCCAGTTTCTTATCGGTCTACACCTAAGATAGATAGGACATGAGTTGTCCACCGATGTCAACTATAGATTATCTTTCTCTCAAGTTTAGATGTCCCAAAAATAATTAGTTCCCAGGTGTCTACAGTAACGGTTCAAAAAATATTTTGCTCCTGCTAGGGATGGAATGTACATCCCGTTCCATCACGTTTCATCCGAAAAATTCTGGGGGTTCCTGTTCAAAATCTCCCCAATACTATATATATATATATGTATGTTTAAGAAATAGCATTTCTCTCAGGATTAGAACCTACTCTTAAACTCCAGAAACTGAACTGCAGTTGGGTTTTAACCATCTTCAACTGAACGGCTTTCCCCAGCTTTTTGATGTACCCGGCCTGGTAAACGTTAACAAAAAACTATGGAAAGATCCACCATGCTATTCATGGCTAAATTTACGACATTTCTGTGGCCATTTGTGCCTTGGTCACCTTGAAGTCCTCAAATAACTTGGCCACCTGGGCATGGCGAAAACCACCGTCCGGTGACAAAAAACAACCAAACATCAGAGATTTATATACCCTCTGGTAAACTGTCACATAGCTATAGAAAATCACCATTTTTTAAAAGGTAAACCATCTATAAATGGGCCATTTTCCATAGCTATGTTAGTTTACCAGAGGGTAAGTGACAAAAAAAAGAGGGAAAACAAAGTCACTATAATAGACATTGATTTAAAACCATTCAACAAACATGCGGAATCCGTTGATTTAACGAACAATCATAGGCTGGTCCAAAATGTTCGGATCTAACCAACAAGAAACAAAAACATGCCCAATGAATCATGACTGAACAATGGATACATGTGATTTAGTGGTTGGTGGTATACCTACCCCTCTCAAAAATATGACTTCGTCAGTTGGGATGATGAAATTCCCAATATATGGGAAACTAAAAAATGTTCCAAACCACCAACCAGGATGTGTATCATTAACCAAGAAACTTCTGAGGTATCAAAGCCTCCAATAATGAGTAAATATTGATACAAATAATGGACAATATGAATGGGGAGGAATATCACCAACAACATCATATTTATCTTTCAGAGATGTCGCATATATGGCCATTGAAGAATCAGGAAATTCAGGATCAACTAGTGGATGTTGGCACGTGCTATATTTGGACACAAGCAGAATTTACACAGCAAGTCTGACATATTGAACAAATTGCTATCCAAAATATACATTCATACATCTACCATCATCTACCTGTGAGCAATTTTTCGAGTCCATTGACTTTGATTCCAGTGTATCAATGAATTGAAAAATCACCTGTTTCACCTAGCTGACCGGGCCGGGGATGCTAAACAACTGAAGCCACATGGTGATAGCTGTGAGCAGTCATGACTCTGGCAGTCAGTTGCTTGGTGACTATGGAAATTGCATTTGAAACCTGGAATCTCTGTGGTATTGAAAACACAAAAACAGAGGTTGCCACTTCACCAGCGGAAAATCTACTTTTTGGGGATTATCGGATACCACAAATCCTCACAATGTCCTTTCGGATTTGACCCTCGAAAAAGAAGAGATGGTCAGCAAACATGGGAATCCAAACCTTGCCATGGGACCACATGCAGTGGGAATGGGTCAAGAAATGTACCAAACAATTTTTTATGACCTACAATCTTAAGCGGTTGACCCATACCAATACCCAGCATGTCCGATTGGTTTGATCTATAGAGACAGTTCTGAATGATGTACCTGAACATTGGATATATACACACATGTTAATTAAAAAAATACAATCTGGTAATGTAACATTGTTACGCATAATCATCAGTTTTGATGAATCCTCTATAAATGGGCCATGTTCCATAGATATGTGCCATAGATATGTTGTTTACTGGAGGGAAGGTACTGTCAACTGTCAGTTCCTCCATGGCATTCTCATATATATATACATATACATATATATATATATATTGTCTTTCCAAAACATCACCAAACTTGTACCAGTAGATGGAATTGACCAGTAAACTCTGACATCCCCGAAGTCATCAATCAAACATGATTCAACTTAGAAAGGGAACTTCGAACAACTAGCCAGTTGAGGTTCCAACAAAAAGAGAACCAAACATCAGTTTCTGAGCCATCTGAGCACCCGATCTTCGATACTCGAACAGCGGTACGGCAAGCCTCGAATTCGAATCCACCTGACAGGAGGCCCAATGGCCAGGCATGGCGGTGCTCCCTTTGGTGAATTGCACCTCCTCCAGGCTATATCCAGTTGGTTTGTCCAGAAGATACTCCCATTTTGGTTGGTTGTTGATTATTTTTCAAAAGATATGTCGCATCAAATATATATATACACATGTATGTATAGTATAATTGCAATACATACTGTGTATATATATACATATGTACGAAATGTATGGTAATATATATATATATATATATAATATGTATATATATATATATAAATAATATGTATACATATATATATATACATAAATGAAGCACCGAAACCCTAAGAAATCTTCGGGTCAATAAACAAATATGAGGTATTTCAGAAAAATCAGAAAACTCGGGTATTAATTTTCAAGCTATACTTGACCCATACCTAACCCGTACTTAACCAGTAATAACCCATACTAACCCGTACCTAACCTGTACCCTACCCGTACCTAACCCGTACTTTCAGAATGGGTGAAAATACCTCGGGTTTTGTCGGAAAACACTGGTTATTTTTGACACCCTAGGATTTCTGTGGGGTTTGGTTCTCAAGGTATATATATATATATGTACAAAATATACTATATGGTACTGTATATATATATATATATATTGTGATATAATATACTCTAGAGTTTATGTATGTAATATTATATATGTGTATGTGATGAGTTATAAGTGATCTATTATATTATAATGTAATGTAGTGTGATAAAATATAAAAAAAATACAATACAACACAACAAAGAAATAACGATAATAATATATTACAATCAAATCTAACACAATATAATCAAATACAATATAATATAATATCACTAACTCAAAATATGCAATATATAATATATGATAATTGTGAGATATTAACATGTGGAATATATATATATATATATATTGAATAATGCAAAACAAAGGATACACTATATTACATTATATGAAACATTGAACATATACCTAAACAAAAATATATATATATATATATAATATTATATCATTTGGTATACAAAATATAACATAAACATATAACACCGAATAGACAATATATTATACAATAGGTAATGTATAATACAATGCATATGAACTACAGTATCAAATATGTAACGTACATATATAAATGCATGCTATGTAATATGTATATTAAATATATATAATGTGTTATAATGTACATCTGTATATAAATATATATAAATTATAATAATATAAAATACAGAACCTATAATATATAAAACATATTGGTATATATATATACACGGTTTTATTATATATAAAACATGCGAAATATGATACGTATTTAAACTATGTCCATCTTTACCACCTGCTCCCCATGTCGCGAACCCTGAGCTGCAGTCTCGAACGCCCATGCGCTGGATGCGGGAGCCCATGCCCTGGCCCATCAACGTGGCGCGTGGCGATGGAAAAAGGCCCCGCAACGAAACCAACGTGGAAAATGTTAGGTTAACCAAGAAAAAACTGCGGAAATTATGGGATTTAAAGCTAATTTATCACAGCGAAGTTGGTGTATAAATAGCTTAACTATGGGTTTTTGGTAGATATAAGAACTAATGGAATTTCGAAACCAACTTATACATGGGGGCACCGCCTTGCATAATCCTATGATTTCCAAGAAATCGTAGGTTTACATACCCTACTGGTCCTCTGCAGTAAATGTTGCAGGAACAAGAAGGTGGCAATTGTGCTGGAAAGCCTTTCCCAAAGGCTGGTAATTGCATTGAGGATTATGTCTTTACTCTTTGGTGATTCACTAAAAATGTAAGCGTTGGCATAATGGTAGCGACCAAACATCCATGTGCTCTCATCAGCAAGCATTGTTTTGAGGACACAAGTGGGGGAGCCAAGAAACACATGCGGATGCGGACGCAAGGGGTTTGATGCTAGAAGGGGGATGTCTATCGCACCATTGCTTGCTACAACTCGATATGAAATCTTCTTATGTGGTAATAAGTTTGTTCGGTGAAACCGTGGTTGATAACCATTTTTGGGGTTAATATTGGTTGACACATGTTCATGTGTGTCGGTTGAAGCCTGCTTCTGTGGATCATCTGCCTGCTCATTCTTGGGACAGAACCATGATCATCTTGAAAATTCGGGTGGTCAACTCTCATTTCTACATATTTCTACAACAGCTTTTGGGGCTTGCACCCTTTGGTAAACTAACATAACTATGGAAAATCACCACTTTTAATAGATAAATCAACTGTAAATGGGCCATTTTCCATAGCTATGTAACAAATTACCATCTATTTCTATGGCCATGTTCCATAGCTATGCAACAAATTACCAACTATTTCTATGGCCATTTTCTAGCCAGCTATGTTGGTCACCCAAGTTCGTTCTCGCCAGATGCCGACCTCGATCACGGCACGCCTCTTCGTTGGACAGGTGAACCTCGATGTATCGCTTCCCCAACTTCTGCCTGCACGGACCGGATCTGTTGACATCAACTGATGACATTTGATAGCTATGGTTTATAACTATGGTTTATGTCAACAGTTGGTGAACATAACTCCAATAACTATGGTTTATAACCCCCAAGATAGCTAAGTTGGTTTATAAACCCCCAAGTTGGTTTATAACCCCAATAACTATGGTTTATGGTAGATATATCTATAGTTAATGGGGTTTATAAACCAACTTTTAACTGGGGGGGCACCCAACCAGTACTGGTTCGTGGTGCAATAACCATGTTGAAAAATGATGGACTTCGTCAATGGTGTTGGGATTACTGTATATCCCAAAAATTCTGGAAAATAACAAAAAAATGAAACCACCAACCAGTGAATCATTTGAAGATTTCTTCTTGCAGAGTTCCTGATCCAATTTTTCAGGTCAGATTCTCTGGCGAAAACTCTGGCTGATATTTGGGAGAAATTTGGGACAAAGTGAGTTGGAGCAACCTCAACACATACATGGCTGATACTGCTATACTACATGCCCTCTTAAAAAACTGCTACATGTAATCAGAATTCAGTTTCTTATATGCTGTTATATGCTCTTATAGAGGACCAATTTGAGTAGTTGGGTATCTATTAGGGTCCCCAGAAAAAAAAAAACTGTTTGTTTAAAACATGTTTACCCTCTGGTAAACTAACATAGCTATGGAAAATCACCATTTTCAATGGGTAAATCCACTATTTCTATGGCAATTTTCAATAGCTATGTAAACGTTTACCAGAGGGTAGACCCCAAAATGACGACATTTCAGCAAAAGAAAAGACCTGATGTTTATTTTGTACGTCTTTCATTGCAATATCCGCAAGAAGGACAAATCTCTGCCTGTGAAGCAGCAAGGCATCGAATGTGTCCTGCAGTGGATGGGAAACATGGCGGTGCCGGTGACGGGTATACGGTTGGTGGTGCCCCCTAGTTCTGAGTTGGTTTATGACCTATGTGATTATAGTATACTATAGTTATTTCATCACCATACACTCTACTTACGTAACTGAGTTGTACCTGTAAAGCAACTTAGATAACTATGGGGAACCATTTTGTACCTTTCATAATCACTTGCTTATTTGGTAGTGAAGGAGAGTTTTTTGCCGTTTTATTGATCAACCAACCAGCAACGCTTTCTCGGAACTCCCCTATTGTGAAGAGTGTAACTTTTGTGTCTGTGTATTCTGTGTAGCTAATTTCGATCAATTTGCAACATCAAAAGTATGGTCAGGGTACATGCAAAAAGCCTGCTTAAGTCCCAGTACTTTCGCAGAGGAAATGGGTGTTCTTTTTGAGTGGGATGCCCTTGTATGGCTTTTGGAAGGGGCCCCGAAGGTATACAGTAAGTTGCTTTGTAAGCTCATTCAACTGCAGATTAATGTCGCATTCAACTGCAACCTACCTATAAACCACCTTACCTATCGTTTGAGGGGCCCTCCTAGCTGTCCAAATCGACTGAAAAACAACTGCGTAGACGTGCGGCCATGGTTGTGTTGTGATTTGCCAAGAAGAACTTCCTGGGACACAGAACATATAGTATGTAAATATCTATATCTATATCTGTATCTCCATCGCTATGTCTATCTATCTATCGATCCATCCATCCATCTATTTATCTATCTAATATATTAATAAAAATACATATAGATACATATAGTATAGTACAGAAGTATGAGTATATATATATACATATTACATATACATATATATATATATATATATATTTAATATAATATATATATATATACATATCACAATACTTAATATATATATAATTATATATATATATAATTATATATATACATATCACAATGGGTATCTATATAACCTCTAAGTTGGCCATTGTCGTACCTAAGACTCCGAAACCACATCCTCAAAATCGCACACAGCCCATGCGATGATCCGACTTTGGGGATTTTCCCAGCGTTTGGTCCCACCATTCATGGAAGAATTTCTCATTAAAACCGACAATTTATAGAGGAGTTTCCCATTATCAAACCACCATTTACGATACAGTATCCTAATATCCAATAATATCCTACATCTTCAAAGGAAAAACATTTGAAAACACTATTTATAGATGATTTCCAGGTCTTTTTTGATGATGTTTTCCCCAATTCCCAGTCGCTGCCTTCTCATCCAAAGATACGAAGGCCTGACGCCGGGGAACGAGCACAAATTCCATGGGACTTACAGGATGCGGCCCCCTTCAGATAGCTACGTTGCCTTAAAAGTGGCTGAATTCTATGGTTTATAGCAGATATAATTAACATCAATTAACTAATTATTAACTATATAGTTGATGGGATTAAAAGACCAAAGTATGACATGGGGGGCACCATCCTGTATCATGATTTTCTGAGTTGCCATGTTGGGATAGATTGGATAGATCATGAAAGATCCGAGTGGCACCAGTTCTTCGCAAAGACATATAGAATCTGTGAAAAACATGACAACCAAGGCTGAAGATGTCCTAAAATCAAATCCTCACATGATGTCTTTTTGCCGATGTGCGCGTTGTCACCATGGCCAGTTTGACTTTCAACAGCAGTACCAATTTGTCATCACTGAGGCGACTCGGTCACCTTCCAAGTCATTTCCACTTCTGGTTTGCAAACGGGAATCCCATAGTCTGTAAATGTAAATCGTCGATGTATAGTGTCGTGTAAGCCCCCAAGCAACTATGGTTTAGCACTGAAACCACAAGTTCTACATGTTTCTACCCGGAAATATAGTGCTGTCCTAAATTTCGCTGTTTCCGTCATCCAATTCTGGGAAAACGTTGTACAGACGTTGTATCAAATTTGATCGAATCATGCAGTACTTGAGCGACTTCTATTGACACTGCTTGATATTTGACCATTGTTTGATCACTCCCATGCCCTTTTGGTGCAGACCGTCATCCGTTGTGACGTGGCACCTTGGTTCCTTCGGCTGAAGCTCGAAAAACTCTTGAGCAAGCTATGCAGCACAAAGAATTGATACAATTTGACAACATTGCAGGCTCAACTGAGAACAGAGTTACAAGATGCAACAAGTTCCGAAGTTGTAGAAATCAATCATTCCAACAGCTAAGCCTCAACCTTCTGCATCTGCCATGTGGCCAGGACTCTCTTCGGACATCCGTCCATCACAGAAACGATCTCACAGCATGCCGCCGTCTACGCCCTGGCCGTAAATGGGGTAGGTACAATCCCATCTACAACTAGGACGAATGGGGTAAGTCCAGTAATGGTACGTTCACTAAGCCTTTCACGATTCCTGGGCTTGTTCAACACCAAATTATGATAGTTATGGGCTATATACCAATTTTGGTCTGGGTATTAGTGCAATAATTTATACATCTTATTAATACATATCCACAAGAAGAGACGAGGGGGTCTGTCTCAAAATGGGCGATACGTTACTAACATAGCAATGTTAAATAAAACATTTTGTTCTGAGAATCTGCTGTGTTACGTCAATAAACATCAATAAACAACGATAAACTATGGAATGTAGGGTTCCAAAACATCAAATAAACATAAATTAACATCAATAACCATGAATAAACATCAATAAACATCAATAACCATGAATAAACATCAATAAACATCAATAACCATGAATAAACATCAATAAACATCAACAACCATGAATAAACATCAATAAACATCAATAACCATGAATACACATCAATAAACATCAACAACCATGAATAAACATCAATAAACATCAATAACCATGAATACACATCAATAAACATCAATAACCATGAATACACATCAATAAACATCAATAACCATGAATACACATCA
>Ga0126342_10003093_pt1 | contig 27090 bp, 20 predicted proteins | sample Cyp1metagenome_FD_92528 | JGI IMG/M metagenome (GOLD analysis project Ga0126342, IMG submission 92528) | Coral microbial communities from Lord Howe Island, Old Settlement Bay, Australia - Cyphastrea 1 metagenome | ecosystem: Host-associated > Invertebrates > Cnidaria > Coral ...
ATAGGAAAGTATAGTATAGTATGGTATAGTATAGTGTCAGTATAGTATAGTATAGTATAGTATAGTATAGTATAGTATAGTATTACATGATTAATAAATAAATATATATATATATATATATGTATTACATTAATCTAATATACTAACCCACAAATTAGCGACAATGATCATACGATCACAAGGGTCACTAATCAACTTGCCAACTGCAACCACCACCTGCCCTCCCCTCCTGTGCAGCTGCTGCTGGGGCCACTGCGGCTGCAGCCTTCTTCTTGGGCCGCCCGACCTTAGGTCCCAAACAGCCCAGGCTATCAATCCGAGGTTGTGACTATACCATGGGATACGTATGGATATCTGATCAACAAAGTATGGGGGTACTTGTATCATGGGAATTAATGATACGTCTATATTACATACTGTTGACAGCTAACTATGATGTTTGGTTCGTCTGAACTTGAGGACATTAGCCATCAAAAGTGCAGTTTCAAGCGGGACGAAGCAGTGGATGGAATGGGGCGCCCTGTTAAAAAAACACAAAAACATATCTTAAAATCATACATTTGCCCCATGTGTACTTGTGGATCCTTGGGTGCGAATATTTCAGGCATGCCCGTCAATCATCTAATCTTTGTGTGTGATCAGCTTCGTCGAAGCATCTAAGCAGCAAATTCTGGTACTATACCATGTAATTAACCAGATATGTGGTTGCAAGGAAACACAGTTGAGTGGCAGTGTCGGTCACCAAACCCAGATCCATCCATCATGATATATGCATCATGCAAACTTGTCGTACCTGTGACTATCTGAATATGGGTCCATCAAACGCAGCACGGTCTTGTACCACATATCTCCGACAAAAGATATCATTGTAAACGTGGTTGAACCAACATTTTGGGTTATTCCACACCTTCGCTGTTCATTGTTTTCAATGTTTTGCGAGTGTCAGGCTGAAGCAAAATCATTCCATCATCAAACATGATGTCAACCTGGTATCTTTATTCGCCCCTACTATCTAATAACTAATATGTTTGGGTACCATTCAAGTATGGCCAACGATCGCCTAATTTCGGGCTTTACAGTATTGTCCCTGTTGACATGAACTATCTGAACTATCTTGACAAGCAGATTGGCAACTCTGAGTTCGAGGCCGGCTTTTTGCTGCTACTACCTGGGGTGTGCAGAAATCAGTGACACACCAATGACTTTGGGAGATACATCTTCAAAATTTGCGCGTTTGGGTTTCCTCCGCAACATGGCCATTTTATGGGACATGTTCAGCATGTTCCGATGGGACATGTTCTTCCAAAGCACCAACTGTGCATCGAACGGGGAGTTTTCCACCAGATCTCAGGTCGCTGCTGGCGGTCCCATCTTCCGCCTTGCTTCCATCTGGCCCTCGGGAAGGGCCACTCGGGGTTGTCCAAAATCATCACCATCACCATCACCATCATCATCATCATCATCATCATTATCATCATCATCATCATGGATTATCCCCATTTCTAACTTGGGCCACTAAATCAATTTGTATGGGACTCTGCCATGAATTGCAGGGAAATCCATTTTTTTTTGGGCCAGAACATCTGAGGCTGACTGCGGCCTGAGAACCCCCACGGCCTTTGGGTTTTCTGGCCTGACGACCCAGCAGACTGGTCTTTTTTAGGGGGACATTTTGAGGGAGCATCACGTTTCTTTTTTGGGGTTGGGGGGGAGGCAGGTGTATCATCTTCAGGAACCATCTAAGTTTTTTCCTGGGGAAATTCGAGTACCTTTCGATGGATCGGACATGCTGATAAAGTCTGGGGTGGTGTGATACATTTCGGGGAACTCAGCATTTTTCTCAGGATGCCTTTGGTTTTGGATGTACTGGGATGCATATCATCAAAATTAAATATAGATCCGGTCAACACTAGCTTTTTGTTGCACCATGAGGCATCGAGGATGATTTCTGTGCATCATTCCATACCCATTGCGGTCGGTGAACTGAGGTATGGAACCATCAACAAATAGATCATGCCATGCAGACACGTACCCTATACCACAAAAAAATAAATACGAACATGTTGTTCAACATTCTGAAGTCTCAAAAAAAACACTATTGTTCCAGATTTGTTTGTTTTGATTCTCTTTTCAGCCATTTCAAGTAACAAAAACATCCATGAGAATTTGGGCTGTGACTGTCATGGCGTCCACGCCTTCTTGGGGGCATCGACTCCGGAACTGCTCTGGCTTTTGGAAGTCTCGCTCCTTGGCAGTGACCATGAAAAACCATGTTCCAGGATTAAAACTTCAATTTGATGCGGCCTAACATCTATGGGTTAAGATAATTGTGATATGGTCATTGTGATATATATATATATATATCATATATATATAACATTATATATATATATATATTATGTTTTTTTTGAGAAAGGATTTTACTAGTCAATGGCAGTGCCGGTACCATTTAGAATTTTGATTTTTTTCGCGGGAGAGCTGACATAAAATCTAGAGGCCGTCACGTGAGAAAAATATAGGAAAAATGATGTTCTAACCCATGGGATATGTGAGCGCCTGATTTTGAGACAACCCCATCAGCTCCAAAATTCAATGTCTACATATCCAGTGGTCACATGTTCAAACATGACAGGCTCCCATACCGCAGCCAAGTTGGTTCATTTGCCTAGGTTGGCTGTAGTTTATTTCGTCTATATTTCTATCATGAGATAGGGTTTAAACCAAGTTGCGTGGGGTCCCGTACTGAACTTGTGGCTGGATCCCAGTTGTTGTTTGAATTTTCATGGAATGGGTTCCAAAAAGACATGACAAACACATCTCTCTTCGGCAGTAGTTGGCATGGGTACAGGTCAAGATGTGAAACCTTAGAAGAGAGGCTCGGTCATTTTGAGGTATGGAAGATCACTATCTATCTATCTATCTATCTACCTACCTACCTAGCTATCTATCTATCTATCTATCTATCTATCTATCTATCTATCTATCTACTATATCTATCCATCTATCTATCTATCTATCCATCTATCTATCTATTTATCTATCTATCTATCTATCTATCTATCTACTTATACCATCTTATACCATCTTATACCTATCAATCTATCTATCTACCTATCTAATCCAGTCTAATCTAATCTAATCTGCTCTAACCTAATCTAATCTAATCTAATCACTTAATCTAATCTAATTTAACCTATATAACCTGTCTTATCCATCTAATCTATCGAATCCATCTATCTAATCTAATCAAATACAATCAAATCTGTTCTTTCTTATCTTATCTTATCTCATCCCACCTATCTACCTATCTAATGCTCCATGTCCCGATCCCAAGCCATGATGGCAACATGTGGCAAGGACGTTTGGGTATCGCTGAGGGCACTGGAGTCACTGGATGGCATCTATATATCGCTACTTGGATGTGCATACCAGTAACTGGATAATAACAATTTTTTGTGACCGAGCTGGTATGTGGAATAGACCCCGGTTGGGTTCTTGGCTTACTCGTTGAGATGCAGCCCCATAGCTGGTATCTGAAAACAACAAAGCCTCCGGTCATCAAATATGGCATGCCGGAAATTCCCCATTGAGTTTGATGATTTGCCCAGGAAGACTCCATTTACCCTCTGGTAAACTAACAGTTTGCTATTGAAAATGGCCATTTATAGTGGATTTTCCCATCAACATTGATGATTTTCAATAGTTATGTTAGTTTACCAGAGGGTAGTTCGGGGATTTCCCAGCCATGTCTGCCAAGCTGCCGCCTTTGAGGTACTTGGCTGGGACGGCGCATGGTGGCCTTAAAAAAAGAAGGCGGTGTTTCACATCGGCGTGTCAAAACCTTGAGAAATCCTGTGTTTCATGGTTCATTCCTGTATTCATATAGGTTTCCATGTTTGTGGAATGGAGTCGCATGTAATTATACACATATACTCAAAGTGTATCTATATGTATCTATACTCCATAGATAGCCAAGTTCGTATTAACCCCCCAGGTCAAAATCCATTGGTTCAGGTTTTCACCCCCAAATAATGAGCAACCAAACAATGGGATTCATGAGATTTGAATCCATTGGTTTGTCAATGGGATTCATGGGATTTTTTGTGTGAGAAATTGCTTTGAATCCTTGGGTTTTCCATTCATTTTTGAATCCAATAATTAGCATTTTCCAGAAGGGTGTTGTTTAATATGTTTAATACAAGGTGACCACCCATGTCGATTAATAGGGAGGGACCAAGTCAACGTAGTATTGCCAACAAAAACTTGGAATGTGGGTGTTGATTAATTTCGGGGGTGCTTATGAATATGAACTTAGCATTATATATATATTATACAAGATTCCTTGTAGTCCTTTAACCCTTTAATCCTTAAAGTGTAGTACAACCCCCTATAAGAATTTACATATACGTTACATGTGTATATAATATATATGGAAAACTTTTGGAAAACAACCATTATTTTTCCAGGACTTAATCTATATTGATAATGAAATCGTGGATTTTCCATGTATATGTTCATCTACTGAATGGTATGTTTAAGTATTGCGCATATATCGATATCTTTTTTTGGTGGATATCTACAGTCAGGGGTATGAATCTACAATTCTCACTTTTTTGAACTTCTAGGCATTGTATGTGATTTGTTACATATAAATTTAAATATATATATATAAATAAAAATACACAAAACATAGAATCAATCATATGACAATGAACAACAAACATAGTCCATTGAGTTGTGCCTGTACTCAGCACAATTCTACTTCGATGGTTAACCATGTAGACATATATAATATGTGTATCATATGGGCAGCCGTCAAAATCAATTGTTTACGCCTGGTGAAAAAATAAAGTTATCGGTGTTTTAGGGGTGCCCTATCGCTTTACAGTGTTTTGTTCAAATCAAGATTGAATCATGCCTCGTTGGTGGTTTCAACCCCTCTGAAAAATATTAGTCAGTTGGGATTATTATTCCGAATATATGGGGAAAAATCATGTTCCAAACCACCAACCAGATGCAAACATGCCGCGGAATTGGTTTCATGGATTCAGATCTCTAAACTGCCGGGGATGTTTTTTTTGGGGCACTCGTAGTCTGGGACAGTTTGCCATGTTTGGGCAGCTATCTAAGCACATTCCTAGAATCTTCCTAAGTAAGGACATGAACTAGCAAGACAGAAATCAATTATAAGATCAAACCATGAACTAACTATAAGATCAAACCAATCAAAATTAAACCTTATAACTATTAAGATCTATTAAGATCAATGGTTCCCAACGATTATAAGATCACTATTTCAAAAACGAAAGGTAGGGTCACCTCGCCCAAACGTCCCGATGGATGGAGCCATGGCGTCAACGCCACACGAAACCCCCGTTCAAAAGCTTTAGAAACTTCCAATAAAGAAGCGTTTGTGGCTATGAAGAAGTGCATAAAGCTCCCCCAAGTCTCAAAACAACCTGATGGCCTAGTGTTGAGAACCTGTGCACTCTTTTGTTGAGCCCTTCTTCTTGTTGGGATCAAATGAGTCTATATATATATATACATATATATATATCCCCTATCCGGGCTCCCTTTTTGAACAAAAGCTTATCGCTCGGTTATCGCTAAGGTTATGGCTAAATTAGAACACTTTGATGATCAAGAAAGGAAAAGAAATAGGAACGTGGAACAAAACGGACAATTGGAAAAAATCAAAGGACAAATAAAGGAAGAAACAAAAAAGGAAACAAAGGAAGAAGAAAGGACAAATCAAACAAAAGGGAAATCAAAGGAAATAAATGGAATGTAGAATTGCATTCAAAATCAAAATAATGTTGATTAACTTCAGAATTAAAATGCATTCAGTTTTAAAAAGGAAAACAAAGGAAAAAAAAGGAAACAACGAATGACAAAAATTTCATTAAATTAAAGCACGAAAACGGAATTCAGAATTAAGTTGTAAACTATGTTTTGATTTAATTCAGAATTTGGTTGCGTTCAGTTCAGTTTAATTCGATTGCTTTGGGGGGAGAAAAAACAAACTGCCTGCAGAAAGCAACGGTTCAATCACCTTGGACAACAAATGATATGGCCACTGCAAGAAACGTGGGCACTGCAGGTTGAATTGTTTTCATCAATTTTGCCCATCGCGTGAAGGTGTACAAGTTTACACCAAGTTTAATGCACTCTCATATGGTTACAAGTTATCGCTTTTTTTTGGGGGGCTATCGCTTTACGTGGTTTGGTGCACTTTCTCAACACAACTGGACCCTTCCCTTACTGAAGTAGTCTACGCTTATTTTGACCGCATCTCATATGTATATCATGCAGTATCTATAATGTTAAGTCCCATACAAATTGCTCAAAGTATCTCAAAGTAATGTAAAAGGTACTAAACATAAGTATCTATGATGTACACCTAAAGGCACTAAACAATACTAAACATATGGGGTAAACTGCCCATCTTTACAGGTACTTGGAGGGTCAACCGGTCTATCTCCTGTACTATTGCACCTCCACCGGTGTCGAAGGCAACAAAGGGCCTGGTGGAGGTCTCAATGGAAAACCGTGAACATTTGGAGGTTTTCATGGGAAAATCCCGAAAACATGGAGGTTTTAATGGTCAAGTTATAGCCTCTTGGTATAAAAAACAGATTGCTATGGTATAGATGGCCCATAGCTCGATGATTTCGTTGGACATTTGGTGATTTTCCAGTTTACGTGGACTTACGTGGAATTTCCAGAGGACAAATTGAATTCATCTACAATTGGCGAATAGTTAATGGGAGCGATACATGTATTTTATTAGAGAGAATTACTGACACTGTATATCCAAACCGAGTTTTTTTTAGTGGAAAATCAGGGGAGCGAAGAAACTCATGTAAAAAACGGAGCAACTTGACCGGACATTGAGACATCAGCGAAATATCGACTTTAAATTGTTTTAGTCGGAATTTATTCTTAAATTTCGTTGCCAGATTGGACCACATAACTTTACCTACCTCAAAGGTCATTGGAAGACTAAGCTATGAATGGTCAATCTCGCGTGAACCTTGAGACATCCTACAAACATCTACAAACCCCATGTATCCGAGAGAATGAATGATGAAGCAGCTACAAAAGGGAAATCGCATTGTTTCATCATGGAACCAGATATTTCAATGTAAACAATAGTAACATAAATCCTGGCTGTTTTAACATGAAGCAATCACATTTCTGTTACTGTCTGTTACTATTCATCAATGAAACCTGTTTCATCATTCAGCATTAAGTGATGAATAGTAACAGACACAGCTTCGGTTTTGTAGGGATGACCCGTTGGGACGCAGCAAGGAGTTGAAAAGAATATGGCTCAAGCGAGCAAAGCCATGTTAATATATGTTCATATATGTTAATACTTTTAATATGTATATATATATATATATATGTTAATGCATCTTATACATGGGGAAACTCGCCAAGACCAATCGGTTTTTCTGGGTTCGTCCCATATGGCAAAACCACCAAACAAATGATTGTTTTTGCTCAGCTACGCCAGCTATGCATGTCGCCAGCTACGTAGTGTCTGGTCTGTGAACAAAACACAATTCATCAGTTTTGGATCGTACAATGAGCACTATTTACCAACCGTAAATCAATCCAATGTAACAATTAAATATCAAACACATCTATAAATAAAACACATTCCAAGACATTCGAAGACATTCCAAGACATTCCAAAACCATACGTTCCGGAACCTGGACCTATGCGCACTTTTTTTTTACCCACATGCATGAGGTCTTGTCGCTTCTATGCTTCAAAATTGGTGGTATTTCTTGCTCAATCTGTGGCTGTTTCCTCTGGAGATCTTTCACCAACTGACACAATGCAAGACCTGATGCAATCTTATATTGAGTATAATTATATATATATGTATATAATGATGTATATATATACATAAAGATGTATATATATATATATTGTATACCGTATATATATATATATATTGTATACTGTATATATATATATAATATCTATATTGTATATATATACACATTGCGGCCTGTGGTCTTGAATCCCATTCTAACATATTCAAAACAAATTCAAAACCATCTGGTACCAGCGTCCCAATGAAACATGTTTGTAAAAAAAATACTACTGTACCATACGGTATCAGCAAATCTGCGGGTTTAGGATGGTTTAAAATAGCATGTGGGTTTATCATGTGGTTATTTTTTAGGATATCCATGTGGTTTAGCAACAATTGAATCAAACTGCACTTTTTGGATATCCCTAATTTTGGACACGCCAATATCGAAAAGTGAATGTCCCATGCGGTAGACATGGCAACGGAACATCTACTCCCATTGAGTTCGATGATTTTCCAAACTGTAAACCTTCAGATCGTGGGATTTCCCAGCCAGCCATGTTTCATTATCCGCAGGTATTTACAAAAGATGTTTGTGATAGATCCCATGTCCTCAGAAAAATCGCACCATTCGATCCCCATGTTTCCCACCGTCGCCTGTATCCTCGTCGCTATCAGCAAAGGGGTCAGCACTTTTGGCCTCATCCAGGGATCTGGGACGCTGTGCTGCTGCCCGATATGTGGCAAACACAACAATAAGTCATGGCTCAATAGAGGTTTATTACTGGGTATACCACGGATAAAACATGATAACAATCACAAATTTGTTTTTGTGGTTCTCAAAAAATGGATTATTTTCCCGGCCCAAAAGGAGGATGAACCATGAAACTTAAGCGTTTGCACATAGATTTCCCATGTTGGAGTTGGATTTGATGAGTCCAATGATTTTTTTTTGGGACAATGATGATGAATCATTCCCACATGCTCCATGTATGTTATTTACCTACATAACTGGATGATTTTTAGGGCAAATGTTGATAAATATTCCATACGTGGAGCATATGGGATTGGCTGTCTGGAATACCCCATGTTCAAAGAAACCCAAAGCACACTCTGAAATCAAACGTGGATTGTCCCATTGCCGTGTTGGACAGAGGGATTCCCATTCTGAAATACTTGGGGGTGCAGTTGAGGATATTTTGATGGGTAAACCATGGGAATTTAAACATTGTAAACCCCCCAGAAGTTGTGATACAAGCCTAACAACTGAGATATAACCACTTATAGCGGGAACTGCACTTCCAGGTTATGTTGGGCAATATTAGAACTGTGCCCCATATCCATATCACCTTTGAGCAGTGGGGTAACTTCTGGCTGGCTTGCCGTGTGGTCGTTGGTATTTCTCAGGATTGAATCTGGGAATTGATACATAACAAATGGATACAAATGGAACTTACAGAAAACATGGCCAACATGGCTGAGCTGACTTGTGGCTCAGAGGTGGTGTCAGATCCCTAAGAAGCAGTGGTTGTTCGGCTTCCAATGCATCCGAGTGCTTGAAGGAGTTCTGCAACCAGCGCAGCGAACCGTTTTTTCAAAGCTTCTTGGTTGAAAATAAACCCATTGAGTTGGACCCAAACAACACTGAAATGGGACATCATATGACATTGTAAAAATATATCATATATTATCACATATCTTTCAATAGTTCCAACAGAATAATTTCAACACAAGAGTGGCTGAATCATAATGAATCATGTCGCTGAAGAACCGAGGAGCTTATCATTTTACACTCCCCCAGCCCGGGAGCCCCCAAATGTTCGGGCCCCTGCTGGAGCTGGCGCCTGGACATCGTGACATAGCTGACTTTAGCAACTCAGATCTCTCAGCCCATTCCCGTTGTTTCGGAGGTACAACCCTCCAATAGTCATTTCATCCAATACTTAAATGGTACCCCCCCAATTAACCAGCCTTAACTGGGGTTTATTGATCCAGGGTTGACATTACATCATGTTGCTTGATTTATTTAGATTTATTTTAATCTCCAATGTGCCTGCTAGAATATCCAAGGTGGTTTTTGTCGCTGGCGCTGCCATTTTCGTTGATCAAATCGTGGCCTTAGCATCTTTGGCTGGATACCCGGCGCCTGGCAAAGGCTGCCCGAGGCTGCCCGAGTTCGGGCAGAATTTCCAAGGGCTGCACTGGTGTTTTCCCTATACTTTTGCCCAGTATATTATAGGTATATTGCGTTCATGAGTTTTCATAGAGGTTTCATGGGATATCACCATAGTTTCTTCCCCAGCACTTGAGCATGGGATATCACTGATATCACCGACCTACGACTCAAGCCTGGAGATCTGGGGACCTGCCACATCAACGAAACCTGCCTGCAGTATCCTCGTCCGAATCAGCGAAGGGATCCTACCACAAGAGCGGCGCAACACGTTCCGGTGCCTCAGAATAGAGAAACCGAGAATCAACAGTAATGGTAAGATTGATTTATTTGAATTGGTGACTTTTAGATTTTTAGATCTTTTAGGGGGCTTAGCCCGGTTCTGAATTTGGGAATGTTCATAACATGATATGACACCTTTGCGTCACGGTATCACGGTATCGGAGAATCGTGGCATCCCATGGGGAGGCCCTGATGGCCATGGGTCAACGGCCTTGGCCGGCAGATTGGTAGAAGCCACTGGAGCTGCTTTGGACCTTGCGCAACAAGACTGGGTGAGCGGTACCTGAAAATGTTGGGAACCGCCCTCACAGCATCCCAGCTGGAGGAGTATAGCCTATTGCCATACACACTGGTATACTCTAAATTAGGGAATATAGTTTGGGATGTGTTGGAATGTTTTGGGAAAACCGGGATAAATAAGTTGTGTTAATGATGTTTAACTTAAGAAACAAGGCGGCTTGTGTTCCTAACAAGAGAATCAATGTGGCCACATCCGCCCCAAAGATGGACAGATTACAGAGTGAACAGCTTTCCTGCACCCTTGAATGACCCCAACTGATTTCGGATGGCTTACCCTCCGGCAATCAAACGTTGCAATGGGAACATCGAGCATTTTATAATTTTATAGATCTTTTTAGATATGTTTCCCATTAAAGCCTATTAAAACCTCCAGTTGACTTCGGGGATTTCCACTATCTTGCCATGTTTGGAGGGTAAAGCAATAACTACCCATTAATAAGTCAATAATATCCCGTAATATCCCCATTAATTATCTGGTTGGTGGTTTCAACCCCTCTGAAAAATATGAAAGTCAGTTGGAATCATTATTCCCAATATATGGAAAAATAAAACGTGTTCCAAACCACCAAGCAGTTATCCATTAATTATCTAATCATCATCCATTTTCAGAAAATGACCCAACCGAACTCCAACGTTGGTGTTTGGAGGTTGACTCCAACTGGGCTTGACGACTTCACCGGCTTTTTGCCCTGGAGAAGCTGAGCATGGCCCGTCGCCACGTGTGGCGCCATGACGCTCCATGTGGCCGGTATGATGTGGGTGAAACAATGCCATAAACCACCCATGACTGGGAAAGGTAAACATACCACCCACAAAATTGGCGATTTGGGGAATGGTGCAAATGGCATTGTTTTACCCACATGCTAAACTTGACCGCAAAATGTAACCCTTTCAATTTGGATATTTAGGAAATGGAGCAATTGCATTTGGGTGCTAAACAGCATAGGTATGATGCAACATTATGCAACGATGACATCTTGTTTCCAAGGTGGACACGTAGCCATCGTTTGCTTTGCAAGTAGAATTGTTTATACCTTGGCGACTGATTTGACCATCTTTGCCCCATTCCTAAACACAGGGAACTAGCTTCAGGCGGACACAAAATAGCACAGCCAATCTTGGCATTTTTTTCTTGTGTTAATGTATGATGATTTAAAGGTTATAGCCATAGCAACAAAACAACTATTTAAATGGTTCCATTCATTGACCCAAATCATGTTTTGATTCTCCTTCGCCAGAACCCCCTGCCATCTTTAGCGATCAGACTGTCATTATCTAAATCTACCATCCTCTGCTAGTTCACGATGGTTCGTTCTATTCAGTAAGTGGCTTCTACTCCGGTTCATAATTTGGAACGGTAGGTTTCGCCCGTTCATAAGCAGGTTTATGAAGAACGCCACACAACAAGCATATATAACTGTAGGACATATCCGAATGAACAACATCCCTTCGCTTATCTTTGCAGGAACATCTATCTGGCGTCATCCCTAACCATGCCATATACAGCAGCTGCACTGGCCTTTTTGGGGCCCTTCTTTGCCTCTTCTGCCTAGTGCATCATGGTGCAGCGGATATTTGACATCGGGTCCACATTCAGCCACAAAACCTTGGAAACATATCAATTTCTACGTTCTAATCTTGTTTTTAAAGTACTCTGCAAGGCTTGTACATGTTTTAACATGGATCCATGGGAGATCATGGGAGACCAAATCTTACTCATGGCCAATCTTGAATCTTTGGTTGGTGTGTTTATATCCCAGTTCAGCAGAGGATTCAAGTCCTGACTGTCCTAACTATTCATCCAAGGTTGACCCAGGAAATCTCCGGGCAAAATTGGCAAAAAAACATGCCTCTACAGAATCTGACTTCATTCAACCCACTTCCACCTTGGTTTTATAGAGGACATCTTCAGGACACTGCCAAATCATGTCAACTATTTATAATATATATTATGTTATAATGTTAAATGCCGGTTGTCCCTGGTTTATATCCAGAAATCATTACCATTCCCCAAACTGACGTTGACCACCTTAAAACTATTATCGTATATTATATATAACGGTTTCCTGAAATGGGGGTACACCCCATGGTACTCCTAAATCATCCATTTGATTTTCGGATTGTCCATTATAAACCAACATAAACCAACATAAACCAAGCATTTTGGGATCCCACAAAAAACGACATCCCCATAGCGGCATAGCGGTCACACCTTCACAGGCGCCGCAGGCGCAGCCGCGGCTCCCTGGGGATGATTTTCCGCAGCACCAAAATCCCAAAATCTGTGGTTCCCCCGGATCAGTCGATTTTAGACATAGACATCAGCAAACCCAGTTTTTCATTGCCAGTTTTTTTGGCAAAAAATGATCCAAAATCTCTGGTTCCAGACATAGCACCGACATAGACTGCTGAATAAATCAGATATGATGCATGGTACTGAGAAATACTGAGAATCTAGGCACCAATTGGAATCCAGTAATCAACCTCACCCTCCAAAACCGGGTGTGTTGATTGGATGATTGGACCAACGACGAACTTTGTGAGTCTTTGTGGTTTGTTGTGTACCGCTCAATGTACCGGGATCATACTGAGGGATCATGCCACTTGAACATGCCGAGACCATTGTTTCCGGTTCAATGATAAATATAAATATATTATGATATATTTAGACGTCCTCCATTTTGGGAGATCCAGATTAGGGTTTCTCCAATCCACATATCCTTGCACAGGGGTTACTTGAGATGTGACCTCCCTAAAAGTTTTCAACTGGGTGAAAGAGGGATCGGGGTATACGGTATACAGATGTATACAGTACTTACACACTACAACCTTGTTGCTCTGGTGCTGTCGATTGATTGTTTGGACATGTTTGGACCCTGCATTCCCATTTTTTCTTTGTCAATCTTCTTGTGCGACCTTGTGTGCACATATCCATCACAAAAAAAACATGTGTCTCTGCTTTAAAGAACATCACATGTCCATCACAAATCCCCGTAGTTGGTGATGTCACCATCCACTTTGGGAGCAGGTCCTGGCCTCATCACCCACTGCTGTCAAAAGGATCCTTGGCAGCCTGGCAACTTGGTGGATGCCAAGATACTGTTTCACTCTTGGAAATGCAAGATGGCCCCCGTGCGAATTTGCCAATCACTCATCCACCAACCATTCAGCTGTTCACCTAGTTATAAACTATATACCCAAAGTCTCCCAAAGTCCATATATGTCAGAATTAAGGGTTTGGTCACCATCACCTCCACCGGCGGTGCCTTTGCGGCCGCGGCGGCAGCCGGCGGTGCCTCCTTCGCCTTGGGCTCCGGCGGCTCGGGCTCGGCAGCCTGGAAAACCAATGGGGAAACGGGAAAAACCCAGGAAAATCAGAACACTGGTGCTGAACTGTCCACGGTGAACTCACATCTCACGCGATCAGTGCAGCGTCAGCTGTCAGAGCCTCTGCGATGGTGTCCATTGGCCTGGGCCATCTCCATCATTTTCTTTCGAAATTGAGATGACTAGGCGGCTAAAATATACTAAGATACCCATTTACTACTGGGAGATATGGGAGATATGACACTTTCTTCCAAATTCACCAAGATGACCCATACCTAGCTCTGGGATGCTCTTGATCCTTTGGCTAAGTACGCAAAAGGATGTCTCAAATTTGAGGTACAGTACCGCTTGACCAAAGGAAAACTCGCTCGTCATAATATACAGTATGTTTTTTTGTTTGGGTAAGTAAGCGTGAGCCATTTCCTATCAAACATCCATGGCTGATCATGATATTGTCAAGGACGTGAAGGGCCAGAAAGTTCCTCTAGAGTTTAACATCATTTAACTGGGTTTGAGATGGTTTGAGGATGTTTGAGACTGAGGGAAACAATGAACCACTCGAAGTATTCGAGGCTCGCATAGGCTCGCCATGCTCGCCGGTGGGTTCCACTCAATGCTCATCTTCCACACCGGAATTTGAAAACAAAACATATTTTAAAGCACCAGCCAGCTAATCCGGGTTACCCCATTCTGTAGTGTAAAAACAAGGTTCCATTTTCCGAAAAAAAACATCCCAGTCCATGGCCCTGGGAAACACGCTTGACGCTCACAGCCCCGCCGTTTTGCAATGACTCGAAGTCGATTTGACTCATCCTGGCGCTGGCAGTGTGCAACCTCTGATCAGATTCTTTGGGGCTGGTACTTGTAGCAACGGATTTCCAACCGCAATGCCAAGGCCTCTTGCAAATAAGGTGACAAACTCAATGAATCTCAAAGCAATTCATGTGTGATTCACCCACTGCCATAGTCACCATCCCCAGTACCATCACCATCTCTTTTTATGGCATTGGGTGAATCCCAGATTAGTTACCCTATGGTAAACGTTTGCATAACTATGGAACATCACCATTTTGAGTGGGTAAATCAACTATTTCTATGGCCATTTAAAATAGCAAAGTGTTAGTTTGCCAGAGGGTATACCAACCTATCTGGGGCCCCGGTTGTGATCTCCGCACCGTGTCCGCACCTCACTTGGCCCTTCTGTTCCTAGGCGGTCAGGAGGTCAGGCGTGCCAAGTTTCGGACATGGCGAGCACATTGATACATTCCAAATCTCAATAAGTCTATGACCGGGGTAAATAACGGTAAATATAGTCTTATTGTGTGTTTATGAGTGTTATTCAATTCAAATCTCGTAGTCAGTACTTGTAGCTTTGAATGGACAAGTCATCGATTGAAATCGTCTCAACAAGTGGTGGCAGAAGGAACACGACCCTGCAACACTGCACCTGGAGCGCTTCAAATTCACAGTATGACAGATTCCGAACCCATCGGGTTTCTGGCGAATTCTTCTGGTACATCCAGCAGCAACCACTTTCTTTTTGCTGTCAAGCAATTCCCCATGTTGTGATTCTACCCCCAAACATTGGTTTTCTCAACCCTAGCTGCTTAAACCATTTACTGCAATTACCATCCAGTTTTGGGATATAATTTTCAATTATCTTGTCCCATCTTCCATCTCCTGCCTATGTACAGCTTATCTTTGGTGGTCGGACTTTGGTCAAACCATTCCGGCCGTAAGCATTCAGCATCCACTCGGCTGGGGCTTCATATGTGTCATTACATTGAGCATCAATTATTTACTGGTTGGTGGTTTGAACCCCTCTGAAAAATATTAGCCAGTTGGGATCATTATTCTCAATATATGGAGGAAAAAAATGTTCCAAACCACCAACCAGATTATGTTGGCTTCATGAACTTTTTGGAACAATTGAGCAGTGCAAATGTTTGGCAGTATAAGCCCTAGCATATGTGGTATAATCCCCATTAATCATAAACCAACAGGGGGTTCCAACACTGCTCGATTTGTATCTGGATCGATACAAAGGTGCCCTTCAAAATGATTCACAGGTTTTAGAAGAGGACATCTGAATATCCCCCCTTGCGATCATCTTGTTCGTGGTTCGCTTGCGGATGTTTGATGGTCAAATCATGTCCAATCCACCACTTTGAGGATGAAATACCTGCACATCTTTTTGTTACTGATGGTTGAATCCATCATGATCATTATGTCAATTATGTCCCTAATCCCAAGGGCCCCAACAGGCTGTTGAAATCAGCTATGGTTCACTGCTCCAAGGAGCCGCTTCTTTCTCATCCTCGGACTGGTCCTCCTGCGCAGCGGTGAAACCGGTTGAATTCTCCTCCGGTAAATTGACACATGAAAAATGTCCCAGAATTGTAGATCTTGTTCCTTGGGTTTCTTCATGGATTTCCATATTGTTTTGTTAATTTACCGGATTTAATCGGAGGGTGAAGGGGGATTTTGGCCGGGGGGTTCTCGTGTGGTTTCTTTTTAGACTCATATCGCAACATAAAACAGAAAAAGGGGATAAAACCACGCTGGTTAGGGGGAAGAAGGCAACAAAGCATCACAGCTCCTAAAATCTGTCCCTAGATCGTTCATCTGAGCTGGCTTTAGATTGGTTTTGCAGGAAAACCAACTGCGCAACGCATGGCTTTGCCAACCGCTCGCCTCCTCAAACCAAGACTCGTCCTTGCGGCAGACTGGAAAAACCCTCCGGAAATGGATGATGTGCTCGCCCCAGTTCTGGACCGATCCTACTGTCCAAATTCAAAATTTGCAGGTGGGATAAACAAATACAGAGTATATATATATATATATATAAATAGTATAAAATTGATGATCCCAAAACCATCCATAACCCCTAATCTTAAATACTAGCCTAGAAACCCTGCTCTAGTATTGGAGCTATTCGATTTGGTTCCTTTGGATTGGATGATTTGGGTTTTCCGTCGGTATCAAACGCCACTACAAAAAAATATTCAGCACCAACAATAGATACTTATTCATAGAATGAACAGATTGTATCAGACCACCAACAATGGGTTTTGTCGTACCTTATTATACAGTATATAAGTTTATATACATGCTGTATTGTTCATTGTTCATACGGAGAATGACCACTGTGCATGTCAAGAAAAGACCCATGGCCTAGTTGTCTTGCTTGTAATGGTCAACATCTCAAGATCTCTGAAGTCTGATTTTAAACCACCGTACACAGACCCTACACAGACCCACCTGTGCAATATGCTCAAGAGTGACTTGCCGCCCCTACCGACCCCTCCCAACAGAACAACGAGGAAAGAACCTCTCCCTGTTGGAGGTTTGAAATGCACCAGAACATGATTTTGAGGTTCATGCCTCCCCTCCAGAAAATCTTGGGCCTCCTATTCTTTCCAGAGGTCGCAGAATTGCTTGCAGGGGAAAGATGCAGGAATCCTCGCTCTATAATTATATTATTTCCATGTTGTTTCTATATTTCATGGTAAAAAATGGTACAAACCTAAGGTTTCCACGGGTTTCCTGTACATTTTCCTTTCCACCCAACCATTGATACGAAATCCACCTCTGTCATTCCACGGAAGCCGACATCAGCCGGTCCCTCCCCACCCGTCCACGGGTCCCCGCTGGTGACGGATTCTCCAGCAGCATGGCTTTGAAGGGTCTCGGAGGACGCCTCAGCTCAGGTGATCACCAGAGAATCAGGAATCATTGGGATTTCTACTAATATTGTACAGTTGTTTATACCAAATATGAAGGTTAGAGTTACTGTGTAAACTTCAGTTTTAATATAAAGGTTCCGAATCTATGACAGTTGTTTCACCAAATAAGAATCATTGGGCTATAAACTACAGTAACTAACCTTCATATTTGGTTGTCTTATGGAGATACACTGGGATATAGCACCAACTTCATATGTATTATGATGTCAATGTTTTTCGGTGTCTTTTGAGAGTGGGAATACTGAATACTGTCCAAATGGCCAATGGAAAATGGAAAATCATGATAAACCATGATAAACCATCGGGTTTGGATATCTTTTCATACAAACCCACATAGCCCCCCACACATTTACGGTATCACCAGAAATTTAACTCTTGGCGGGTTTCTTGTTGATTATGAGTACTGACCCATCCCCACATGTTTAAACGGTGAAAAATAGTGAAAGATCATCCCCTGGGCAGAAAATCAAGTCAACCAGCTCAAATGTGCACGCAACTAATTTCGACAGTTTAAAGCAAGGCTCATGATATTCTCGTCACAGAGCCCTTAAAAACCCTCATCTATTCCCCGATACAGGTTTGATTGAAATCTATATCCTATACCGTAACTGGCGGAGATCCGCCAACATTGCCTAACTGATGCAGCCACCGCAGTCCAGGTGACATGTTTTATTCCCCCCAAAATCATGCTGACTCTGGCTATCATCTTGGCATGGGAGATCTGGCTCCAAGTTTGTCCATCACCTCCTGATGGCCATTCATAGATGCCAAATCCCAAGCGGTTTGTCCATCCTTTGTGGCCAAATCAACGTCCGCACCAGAATCAATCAGCACCCGAACCACCTCCAGATATCCTCCGGCAGCCGCAATGTGCAATGGTGCTACGCCGGTTTTTGTCGCCTGATTCTTCTTGGCCCCAGCTTCAACCAGTACACGGACAGTTTCGAGATGTCCTCGTGCAGCTGCAATCCACAAAGGTGACATCCAGTCACCGTTCGCCTGGTCTTTTGCAGCGCCACATGCAACCAGCCAACGTACAATTTCAAGATGGCCCCTTGCAGCTGCAGATAACAGTGGCGTTTCACCAGTTTGCCTGGCTTGATCCTTGCTGACCCCAGCCTCAACCAGGAAGCGGACAATGTCGAGATGACCCTCTCGGGCTGCTAATCGCAAGGGTGTTGATCCTGCCAAAGAGCATTGATGCTTTCCGGCCCCAACTTCAACCAGGAAGCGGACAACATCCAAATGGCCTTCTATTACCGCAAGATGCAAGGGCGTATACCCGAGATGGTTGGCAAGATCCTTGTTGACCCCAGTTTCAACCAAGAAGCGGACAACATCAAGATGGCCTTCCCCAGCAGCATAATGCAAAGGCGTCAGCCCGCAGTGATCTGTCGTACGCTGGTCCTTGCTGGATCCGGCTTGAATGAGGAAACAAACAATGTTTAGATGCCCTTCCTGAGCTGCAAAATGTAATGGCATTTCCCCACTTTCCGTCGAAGGCTGATATTGGTTTGCCCCCATAGCTACAAGAAAGCAGACAACGTCGAGCTGGCCGTAAATGGCTGCGAAATGAAGTGCTGTCATCCCATCTGTGGAATGCTGATCCTTTTCAACTCCAGCTTCAACCAGGAACCGGACAACATCCACATGGCCATTCATAACCGCAAAATGCAGAGGCGTCATCTCGTGGTCTGGCGTACGCTGATTCTTGTTGGCTCCAACTTCAACCAGGAAGCTGACAATGTCAAAATGGCCCTCAAAAGCTGCCCCATGCAAAGGCGTCCTCCCATTTGAGTCTGGGGCATCTTTCTCTGCACCTGCCTCGAGCAGTAGCTGTAACGGTGTCGCATGTCCATTCTCAGCCGCATGCTGCAGCGGAGTCTTGCCAGCGCCATCTGTCACGTCTGTCACGTTGGGATTCCGTGGTTGTCGCAGCAACTCTTCAAGTGCAACTGCATCGTTCTCCCTAGATGCAGAGATGAGTTGTTGGTCTTGCTCCTCATCAGGCGGCCAAAAGTCCAAAATCACCAGCTGAACCGTGACAGAAGCCTGTGCAAAGACCGCATCATCTGGAATTCCGGAGCCATCTGAGCCCTCTTCCAGCAGCTTTTTCCGAAATCTGGTGATGCCAAACTTGGCCGCCAAGCACTGCTTCACAGACTTGGCCGACTTTCCTTCGAACTCCTCTGGATCAAGGAATGCCAGCGTCTTGCCTGAGACGGCGGAGCACACCTCCATGGCTGCAGCGCCAGACTATCTTTGAAAAGGACTCTTGAGGTATTGGCGCGTGACAAATTTTGATTATGTACATAAACTACCCCGATCTTTGACCTGCTAAAAAATTGTGCTCATTTACAGGGCTGATCGGAAGGACCTCGAACTTCTACAAACGGGTCCCGACAACTGGCATCGACAACATGGTCATGCATGGGAGTCCGCGAACCTGCAATGTCATTCTCCAAGTTCTATGGCACTTGCCCCATATACCACAAAAACTGAGAAATAAACACAAACTCAAAAAGTGGGAATGAATGTGACCCACCAATCTTCATTGATTGGGGCCATTCCGGAGGCCATTTTGATATCTTCAAAACGCTTGGCGGTTTCAGTCACGCGAGGAGTGAGCAGAAGCGGCACTTGTGCCAGTCACCAAACCTGCATCAAGCCTCAAACCATTGAAATATATTGAAATGCTATCTGAGTGTGCCCCCAAAAAACTAAGTCCTGCTATGTCATATATATATATACATATATAAATCCCCATGGTTATTATATATCCCTATTTTTTTCGGTAAGGCCCCCGTCCAAAATGTAGCTGCCTGGAAAATTTGCCCCTCATCATTAAAAATATCCACGGTGGCACGTTGATGTGCCGTAAGTCCCACTGTCAGACGGTGGGTAGAGGTTGTACAATGGACACCCACTAGAATCTACAGTAAAATCAGTAAAAGTTAAAAAGAGAATGGGATCATGCGTGTTCCTTGATTGCTTTAAAACCAACCGAATGACCTACCAAACAAAGGTTTACCCCCAGTTATCTTGGACTCAAAGGGCAATCGCATTCTCTTCAAAAATACCAGAGTTGTCCAGGTTTCAAAGTACGCGTACCCTTCATTTTGAGAAGCCACCAAGCTTAGAATCTTCCATACTAACTTCAAAATGTTGCACATGTTGATTAATAAATGTAGATCATCTTAGATTCATATTACTGATCGCCCCGCTGGCATCGGTCATTGCTTCACATCCCACACATTGGTATATCAAATGTCTATCCCTTGGTTTGGGTTCGTCCAAAGACTGGGGAACCCACATAAAAAATAGTTGTATCATGTTACATCAACTTAACAAATTTGATGAAAAAAATGATCAAAACAACCACTGGATTTTGTGGCTTTCCCATCATGTCATGTTCAGAGGACTCCCCTTTTGACATATTTCCTTCAAACCATTTATGTACGTGGATGATCAACCTGCTCAGTCACTGACTAGCTACTGCAACAGGCAACCAGGGAATGAGATATAACTACCGTCAATATCTTGGCACGATCCCTGGCACTATTATCTTTCAAACAATCTCTCTACCCATGATCGTTGTCTGTCGCACCATCATATTCTTCCTGGTAAAACCATGTAAAAACTTGATTTGAATGGCGAGCTCGACATGAGTTGCAGCATTCCATTCCATTTTCTTATCGGCTTCATAATCTTCATATTTCCTGTCTTAGATGTGGATAGATGTAGATATATGATATTCATTGATCAAATCCTCGTTGCTGTTTCAATGCCAAAATCCCCATCTTTGTGGGCTAGACTCACCGAATAATGCATGTTTCTCTACGACCCTGAAATGACATCAATTGGACTTTTTGCCAAGCCACATATTTGTCATGTGCCTGAAAAACTCTACAGGATCACCATGGATCACCACTTTCCGCGTTTTTCCAGGTCCCAATATGTCCCAATTGACATGCCACGTATGTGGTGTTTCCCCTGGACCTCGACCAATTCGACCAATCCTTCGGGCCTGGGGGCCCCGCCGAACGACTCCACTGCTTCACATCGGGATCGTCTTTTGGATCGCAACCTCCGAGGCCGAAGAATTCCTGATGATAAACAAAATGGTATTTTTGAGGGTGTTGCCGTACGTATGTTCTATTTTTTTCTAATTTTATGATTCTATGTTTTTTTTTTTTTCATCGTATGATACTTAGTGAGGTTTGGTTTTCATGGTTTTCATGGTTTTACAGTGGGATGGTATGGTGTTTCTTTCGTAACAAAATCCAGATGTTTTTTGTAAAAAAAATGGTGACTTTACACAACCCAAAAAATGAGATATTGGATATCCAGGGATATCCGTGGGACCACAAGATGACACGGCAAACAGTTGAATCATCAGTTGATGGAAATGGTACAAGGTGAGCAGTCACAGTTGGTTTATGAACCAGATATCCTCTATAGATATAACCAATTGGGGTTACCGATTAACTACAGTTGGTTAACTATAGACTACTAGATATATCCTCCGTATTATCCTCCATAAACTGGTCAGTTAACCAATTTACAAGTGATTTTAATCCTTTTGTTAAGTTCCGTCAACCGTGGTGAAAACAACAGTCGGTGGACTGCCAAAACTTAGCTTCTGGTAAAGCTGCAACTTGGTCCCTGTTCAATTTCAAGGTTAGGAACCACATTTTTTTTAGTTTTTTAGATGATTTCAGAGGTATTCACCAAAGATGAATCATATTTTTTCATGGATCAAGATGTGGTATCCTCTGGTAATCAAACATGGTTTACTGGAATAGTTCATTTTGGTTCGCTCGTTTTCCCTTTAAAACCTTCATTTGGATCAGGGATTTCCCAACCAGCCATGTTTAACACCAATTTATTTGGTGATCCCGTTATATTCCCATTCTATCCCAAAATAAATCAGCATTTATGGTTAAGTATCCAATCCCATTACCCTCTGATAATTTAACATAGCTATTGAACATACCATAAAAACAGTTGATTTATATATACCTATTAACAATGTGGTTTTCCATAGTTTCTTGTATGTTTACCAGAAGGTAAAACAACATTTCCCCAGATCTCAATGATATCTCCATCCAGGTCCTCGGCTGGGTCCTCCAACCCGACCACCAATTGGCACTCTTTGATTTCTCCTGCGCGGCCTCCTCAAAGTACCTCGCAAAACACCGTCGTTCTCAACGACACAGCGATAGCCACGGTTCCAGATCCAAAAAAATGATGGAAAACCCGTAGTTTCACGAGAAAAATGCAGACAACCGATTGCATGAGTTGATTACTGTGCCATTATTATACAACCCTATGATTGTCATTATGTAGTTAGCCATTTTTACTACTAGTAGATTCTAAATAAACATTAAACAGATTTAAATAGTGATATATTGTCTCCCTGTAGATCGAAGTCCTTCCTGAAAAGGCACCTACCCCACAAAACATGCCCCAAATTTTGCCTCAGAAGACCCTTGGATGAAGAAGGGTTGTATCTTATATTATTGTGATGGCAATAGTCACTACAGTCATACGAGTTATCATGTTCTCACCGAAGGAAGTTTAGAAGTCAAACTTCCGACAATATTGACAGATGGAAAAGCAGAGGTGGGAAGAGTCAAAGAAGAGAAGGGCAGAAGAGAGAAGATCAGAGAAGAGAAAGAGTCAGAAGAAAGAAGATGCAGGTGCGCGAAAAGGTAGGAAAGTTAGATAGCTAGCTAGCTAGCTAGCTAGCTAGATAGATAGATAGATAGATAGATAGATAGATAGATAGTTTAGAAAGATTAGATAGATAGAGATAGATAGAGATAGACGACAACAACAACAACAGCAACAACAACAGCAACACCAACACCACCAACAACAACAACAACAACAACAACAACTGCTACTACTACAACAACAACTACAACAACAACTACAACAACAACAATTACAACAACAACAACAACGACAACAACAACAACAACAACAACTACTACTACAACTACTACTACTACAACTACTACTACAACTACAACTACAACTACAACCACACTACTACTACTACAACTGCAAATAAACTTTGCTACATTACACTACACCAATTACACGACACTACACTAATTACATCTAATTACGCTACACTACACAAATTGCACTACAACTACAACAGCTACTAGTAACACAGCTACAACTACAATTACAACTACACCACATTGCACTACACTGCGCTAATTACACTGCAGCACGCTACAACTACAAATACAAATGCGACTACAACCACACTACATTACACAACGCTACGCTACAGTAATCACATGACATTACATTACGTTGCGTTACATTACATTACATTAAATTCATTACACTACAACTACAACTGCAACATTGCAACTACCACTAAATTGCACTACGCGACACTGCAATAATTGCACTACGCTACACTACAGCTACAGCTACACTACCTTACACTACACTACACTAGACCACACTACACTTTACCAAACTGCAGTACACAACACTGCAATACACTACACTAATTACACAACTACACAACTGCAACTACACAACTGCAACTACACTACACTAATTACACAACATTACAACTACAACTCCACTACACCACACTACAACTACAACTCCACTACAACTGCGCTACACCACACTACATCCAGCAGTTGTGGTGAGGTGACCACTGCAAACATTGCAACCACTCCAAAAAACACAACTCCAACCACCTTTCGGTCCATCAGTGGATTCGCTGTGCCATCCGTCATTCACAACAACCAACCTCTCCTATAGGTTTTCTATTTTTGAAACTTCCGCCACCGCCTTGTGCGGTACTACTGGTACTATTACAGTCAATTCCCTTCGATTGTCCGGATACATCATAATGATTCACCAACCAGAAAAGCGACATCACGTTGTGAGGTCGTTATAATGTATCCAGCTTCTATCCCCGTAAAATAATCAACATGAGTGGTTAAGTATATAACATGTTGTTTAAACAAAAACATCTGCGTATCCCCATCATGCAATCATATCCTCCCCCAAAAGTTGCTTCTAGTTCTATCCCAACTTTGTCGCCATAGGATCTCCTCCAGGCTGAGGAAAAAAACAATGGTGAACTGCAGCTTCTCCCAATCTTTTTGGAGGTTCTTTAAATATGTTCTTATACCATCTCGTACCGTATTTTGGATACTTTGGCTCATTGCCACCTGCTCCACAGGAGCAGGTTATCCTCAAAATTGCCTACGCAAAGCCTACGCTTTGCAGGTATACTCTCCCAAAAAAACACAGCTTTCACATGGTGAAAGCTGCATTCCAAATCTTTAAGAACCAGGAAACACCATCATTGGAAACATCAAACTTCCCCTCTGCTAGATGATTTCTCCGAAGCGGAGCACGCAGCTTTCTCCTCGTCCTTGGGTTCCCTCATCTTCTGCAACTTCCTCAGCAACAAAAAACACCGAACCACCAATCATCAGCGATGACCTAAGGCGTTCGCAAAGAAATAATATATGATTTTGGCTTTAACTGCCCATAACTATGGGGATATGGAAAAGAATTGTTCGTAGTTGATTGATCTTGATTGGGCTTACAACTTAGTAGACACATTTCACATCATTGAATTCTATCGAATTCCATCGAATTCCATGCAAAGCGTATGATGCAGTAAAATAGGACAGTCCGGATCTCTGTGATCAACGTTAGGATTCTCTTGGAGATCCAAGCGTTTTCCATGTGCCATCACCACATTAAAGTTGCCTCTCCTCTCCAACAAACGGAATCTGTTCATCAAACGGTGACACAACCGACGAAGTTCTGCCAGGACACTCTCGGGCTGCTGCAGGGGCAGACTGGATCTTCTTGGAATACTTGTTGATCTTTTCCAGCCACTTGTCCGCCTTGCCTGCCACGAAGCAAAAACGGCGGGGAACTTGGCACCAACAAAAATACGAAAACTATGGTCACCTTGATTGAAACTTCCCAATGATCAACAACAAAATAAACAATAAAAAACACACACACATTAAAAATATATATATATATATATTTAGAAGAGAACGGAATATTTGAACTACCCGCCAATCCGAACTTTTTAAAGATTTTACATGCTGGATTTCGCCAACCCACAGGATGACCACCCCCCGGAGTGCCTTTTTCAGCATCATCATCAAAGGAGAACTGCGGAGCTGTGAGCCATGCCCGAAAAAAAACGAACCGAAGCTCTACCAATAGCAACGCCTTGTTGAAAATAAACCATGATGGATCCGTATCTACTATATTTTATGTATATTATATAAAATGATACTAAATGATTATATATGACCCCGTAGACCCAATCACTTCCTAGCTGCCCCTCATTCATTTCAAGTCATGATGAGTAATCCCATCTAAACAGGTAAGGCAAATTATTCAATTGGCTATTTTGAATCATCCTCAGGTTGCTGGCCATATTATACTTGGGGCAAATTATCGCAAGAAGAACATCTGATCAACAGTTCTGTTGTCAAGAATGCCTGAAGGTCAAGAGCAGCAATGTGCAGCATATCCAAAATTATCCAGTGAACTTTCTACAAAACAGGACGATCAGGACGACTTTCTGCTGCCCGGCCTCTTCTTCCCGTTCGCCCTTGGCAGCCTTTTTCAAATCGCTGAGAAATTGCATGGCCGCCTGTGGCCTGGGGAGGGGACAGGCAGTCTGTCACATGCCAAAAAAACAAACGTAACATCAGCATGGATTCGTTGTTTTTTGTTTTAATATGTGTTGAACAACATGTCATGACACTTAGACCTACAGTAAATAAACTGCATAGTTTTTGGCATGCGTTAAACATAGGGACCACTCACGAGCTTTGCCAAAGACCTCTCTCATCCCTACTGGTGGATAATCCACCTTAGCCTAGTAAAACTATAATCTAGAATAATTAGTATATCCCCATTTGCTGGTTGATAGGGCACCTTAACCCGGCTAGTTTAATTATACAATTAGATGCAATTGATCAATTTCATTGTTATAGTTCGTACCATCAACCACCAGGGATATGGCCTCTACTCCAAGCCATCCATCGACGCGTGCAAATTCTGGTGGTGTGTTGCACAAACTTTACGTGGAACTGTGTCTGTGGTGAGTTCACCAGAATGAAGAGCAGAACAAGAAATTGCAGAACAAAAAAAATCGGTCCAAATCATCGCCGGAGCTATCACAGGACTGAATTACAACGCCAGAATTGATCGATCTGACTGGTTGTTGGCACCATGGCAATGCTTTCATTATATATTAGTACCTGGTAACCCTCCAGATTGCTTTTTCTGCTCTGTTTTAAGAAAACGTGTTTTTTTGCCATTTTGAACGCAAAAAGTGCTCTGGAACGGTTTTTTCCAATCCGAACGCTTTTTTACGCTCTAGAGGTGTTTTCCTTGCAAAATG
>Ga0126342_10003094_pt1 | contig 27090 bp, 24 predicted proteins | sample Cyp1metagenome_FD_92528 | JGI IMG/M metagenome (GOLD analysis project Ga0126342, IMG submission 92528) | Coral microbial communities from Lord Howe Island, Old Settlement Bay, Australia - Cyphastrea 1 metagenome | ecosystem: Host-associated > Invertebrates > Cnidaria > Coral ...
ATATTTTATCATTATGTATATATATATATTGTTTCTTTTAATTGTATTATAACATATCATATTTTATCATATGTTATTTCAATATATGTTATGATATCATATATTATATGGTTTTATATATGCTATTTATTTTTTAAAATCATATTTTTATATTTATATGTTTTTAAAATTTATATATTTATGTATTTGATTATGTGTCTATTTGTGTATTCATCATGATTTATGAAAATGTATACATATATATATATATATACATATTATTATACATATACTGGGGTCTTGGCTCAAGTCGCATCTTCGTGTGGAAGTCACATTTTGATAGTTTTTACTCAAATTTTGTGATTTGATATGTGTACTAAATCATACATTATTGCTGTAATTTACCAGCGCGCGAGCTCTTTATTTCCATCGTTGACTTAGTTCCCCAATTGAGTTTTTTTCCTCGTGTAGGTTTTTGACTTCCTTGCGTTTGTGCTTGTGCTTGTGCTTGTGCTGCTGCTGATGCTGCTGGCTCTGACCGGTGCTGCTGCGCAAAGCAAAACTGCATTATGACTGTGTGCGTGCGCGCAATGTTGTGTTGATTTTTTTCTGGAGATTTCTGACTCAGCGGCGTGATGGGAGTTCAGTCGACAGCCCACTATCATATATATATATACATATACACATGAACTGATTTATTCTGGCACATTTTGTCCCAGAATTGAAACACAAATCTGCCGGGCATCCTCATGTTCAATGGGAAAACCAAGGTTTTCCTATCGTTTTTCCCTTCAACCGATCCGTTGATTTTGAAGATGGGAACGTTGAGGTCCCATTTCTGGATTTGTCGTTTCAATGATGAGGGGTATTACCAATACTCAAGCTCCAACTTACTGGTGCTTGGTAGGGAATGGATGGGTTGCTGGGGGTTGCTTGGATGATTATTACTAGTGATTATGGATCATTCCCGAAAATTCCCTGCGTTCAGCACCAGTAAGCCAAAGAGGGTGAACACATGTGAAAACTACTATTGGTGTTGTCTGAAAATTGGAAAGCCGGCAAGCCCTGAATCCATTGGATACTCATCATCAATCCTCTTGAAATTGGGGTCAAGGTGGCAGCCAAGCCCATTTGGCACAACTTTGTGGACAAGACCTGCTGCCCTTTGCGCAACGGTCCCGTGGCCAAGTTGCTGGAAAGTTCGGTGAACTGTTGGGGTTATGGAAGATATATCCATTGGTTTATAAATGGATGAAAGTAAACCAATTTTTTGATAATTGGAGGGCACCAACCGGTCGGGCTACCATGCAGTTGCGACTTGAAATACTTTTCAGATTTTGCAGGTGCCTCAACATGCTAGCATCTGTATGGCGTGTGTCAAAACATGGCGGGATGTGCCGATCTATTTCCAAACAAAGAACAACAAGTGACTGCGGGAAACCCAAGAAATGAAATTCGTAATCCAAAGAAGCAGACAGAGAATAAGTAAGCCTCCTCCAGCCACGCCCATTAGGACCGCTTGAATGTTTCAGCCGTGATTATTTGGTGCCCAAGTGGTGGGTTCAATCAATTGCATTTTGATGGATTTGTTCCTGTCATTTTCTTCGAGACATGGTTGAAAAATCCCATTTATCCATTTACACTCCTATTTACATTGACGACCCGGGGGGGGACGCGCATGTTTTTATTTCATCATTACACTGCAAATACTCGTGTATACAATATAAGAGTATGAGCATGTATTAGTATATTATAGTATATTTATGAATAAAGTGCGTAGACAACCCATGAAAACATTGAAAACCCCATTCAAAAACCATGATTTTCCAGCCACATGTTTCACTACCTGCGGTCCAGCAGGGGCCCGGTCCGTCAGCCTTTGAGGAGAAGAAATTGATTGGGACTTCAAGCAGTCGGTGGCTGGGAAAGGATGCGAAATCTCTGCGTCTCGGTTGGGGAAAATGGTTGGCGTTTGTTGGATAGAAAAGCAAGGAAGATGGTGGTCATACCGATAAAACATGATAAAACCAGATATTGGAGGTTTAACCAAGAAAATATATATTTTTTGATGGATGCATTTCGTGATATTATATCCCACAAAATGGTATGAACTGATAATATCATATAATTTATAAGTGGGGTTTAATCCCAAGTAAGTAATGGTGGTTTAGATGGGGATACTCGGGATATTGATGATGCTTATGAAGATTGGATCATGGAAAAGAGCAAGGTACAGTGGCCCGCTGCTGGAGAATTCCTTGAATTTGGACCTGAAAGCTGTGGTAATCAAGGGTCCTGAACTTGGTCGTTGTTTGGAATCCCACGTTCCGAAAAAATGGGCGAAAAAAAAAGTTGGTTTATAGGCCACATACACGTAGATATATATGTAGGATTGATGGATAAATCTGGCGGATAGATCTACAATGATCTACATTTGGAATTCATTTGGAAGGATTCATTAACCAACTTATAGTTGGATGGCACTTTGTACGGCTTGTTGATAGGGCAGTGCCTCTTTTGGCCATGTTTAATTCTCATCCTTTGCAAGATCCAGCATTCGGATCCATATCCATTGGTTTCTATGGTAGCATCACAAACAAACAGGAACCATGAAACCTTGGGGATTCAACATGGATTTGTCTGGGGATTTCCAGAGATAGCCTATGACGATTTGCAAACGGTGTGTTTTTTTCAAAGACATTGTTTTCATAAAATGGTGATTTTCCATAGTTTTCCCATTAAAAATGGTGATGCATCCATGATCTCCAAGTGACCCTCCAATCATCATCCTTTGGCCCGGCCATTTGGCCCCCCAAAAAAATCGACCGAACCTGGGCCGACTTCAAGAAAATACGCGTTATTTTATCTTTTTTGGGGGGGGTGCGAAACTTGGTGTTTCAAATTTGCCCAGATCCTGAGGTGGAGGTTGACTTTCAGAAATGAGAGTCATTGCAAGCTGCCAGTGATGGCCGCAACATCTGCGGTGTTGGCTAATTCAAGTTGCAAACAGGTCCTGTGGACGCCCGAATCTCGGGATGTGATGACGCCATGGATGCAGCACGCTTCAGGTTTGTTGATACCGTATTGGTCAATACCGTATTGGTCCCTATTGGTTAGTGTATTTTATCGTAACATCGTTTAAATCAGTCGGATGGTATAAATTATTCCAAAGTGGAAGTTTATGATTGGGTTTGCCTGGTTGCTGAATACATCCAGTATTGTCAGGGACTGGTGGTTCTGGCATCGTCAACAATTATCCATAGACAAGATGTGCATTTCCAACAGATCACGAGGATTTACCTGTTGAATCCCGGAATGTGCCAGTTATGTTGGATCCCGGTGCGTCTAACGGGCAAGACTGAGAAGGGCATCCACATGTCATTGTTGTCTTGAATCTCTGAGACAAAAAAGCCTTGAGCTTGGGGTTTGTAATGGTTTGTATCAATATCTGACGGTCTCTTACTCCTTTGGATCCGAATTGTGATTGCTAAAGCACCCTACTACTGCAGTGGTTGGTGGATCCATTGGATACAGCTGGACGGGTCAAGTTTAGATGGCGAGTTCCGTACCGGTCACCTGACTGGTATCCACCAACACAAACAGCAAGGCCGCAAAACAGCAGCAGTTGCTTTGGTATGAATTTGGTATGTTTTTGGTATGTTTAGATGTGCCATCATTTTCATCATTTAACCAGCTCGGAGATTCGCAAGGGCAAAGTGCATTGCTGGCAAGTGCAAGTTGCTGCAGGTTGCCCCTTTTTTGCAACTCTCTTCCAGTGTAAACCCCGTTTTTTTTTTCAGAATATCCTGATTCATGGTTGACATCTAGGGGTCCACAAGAATAGTCATGACTTGAGTTTTTGTTGCAACGCATCAATTCTTCCCCCATCGCCGTTCAGCGTTCACCTTCCCTTGATCAGCCAAGGGACAGATAAGGCTCAGCGGAGTTCTGGGGTATCTTGACCGACATCCAAACTCAATGAAGTGAATGAGCCAGTAGCCTCTGTGGTGATCTAACCTAATGTTAAGTAAGGAAGTCCTATAATAGAACCATCAAACATGGTGGATGATGTGGATGTCGCTTTCAGGAAGATCGAAGCCAGAAAACGGGCATTTTGTTCTGCCATCATTGTGACGACTTAAGGGACCTGCAGCAATGGACAACAGATCCGACTGGCCACTTGCCAAAACACACTGCTCGAAGAGACAGCGTGGCCCGGCTTCAAACCACCTGGTTTTAAGGGAGGTTTGGTCCAAAGGTCCAGTGAACCCGGAAGCATAAAAGTATCGGTTCACCAACATTTTGCTAGCCACTTTCTCGAGAATTTACAGTAACTGTAATAGGCAAAAAGAACGACGATGTTAATCTAGAGTGCGGAGGTTCCTCATTTTGGGATATTCTGAAAATCATCCAGCCAGTTTGTCATTGTGAATGGGAACCAATGATCTTGGGGTCCCCCGTTTTGAGAACTCCCCAATTGGGTTACCCTCTGGTAAACATACAAAAAGCGACATGGAAAATGGCCATATTTATAGTGGATTTACCCCTTGAATCCCCTTGAACATGGTGAGTTTCCAGTTCGTTACGTCAACGTTTACCAGGTCGGGTATTTCCATCGCCCATTGCCATGTTGGATTCCCCCATGGCCCATGGTTGTTGGATCCTGGGCCCACCAGTGTCCTTCGATCTGGGGATCTGAGCAGCGATGGTTCTACAAACAGCGAGTCGTTTCCGCTAGCGTTGCTGGTTGAAGCAAAATTGAAGCCATTCTTGTTGGGCAAAAGATGTCAAAAAGATGACAAAAAGATGTCAAAAGATGTCATGTCTGTTGGCTAAAGCATCATAATTAATATTGGTGGTTGAGACATGTTGGTTGACCCATTTTTCCTGGTGAAATCACTATTGTTCACGGGGAACTGCCGGTCAGCAGACAGCTGGCGACCCCTTGGTTTCTCTGCGGGTTCATGAACCTTCACGGACGCGGTGTGCGCCTGTGCATTGGCTGACGCAACAACCCAACCATGAAGCCCTATTTTTGTTGGTTTTGTTCAAAAGATGAAACCTTAGTTTTTTGAGGAAATTGCTTGAAAAAGACAAAGGCCCGGGACAGGTAGGTGGTATCCTCTATTGTTGGACCAGTGATGCCAGCTGATCCAGACACCCTTCAAGTGATCACGATGGGAACGGTTGAGCACAGGAGGTCTATGGAGGTGTGGAATTCAACCTGAAGGGCACATACTGCGACCCTGATGCTGGGTGTAACAGGATGTTTATAACATTTTATAAACACATGGGATGGTAAAGACACATTTGTTTGTCTGAAAACAGTGTACCCAACCCAAAGCTTAATCATCATTCTCCCTGTTAAATGGCTACAATTTGGGGTATGCTCCATTTCCAGAAACAAAACATGAGGAGTTTTGGACATCCTAGGATTCGCATACCCATCTCGCTGGTCCCTGGTACCAAGACTTGTATGCAGGGAGCATTTGCCTGCACGAGCCCATGCGTTTCCTGTCTTTTAAAAAGCCCTTGGAAACCAACTCAACCATTAGGTCTCCGAGAGTATCATAAATACTTATGATGATGAAGCAGTTGGTTTTAAGGTCTTTTCAAGTATGATATTCTGAGATATTCTGACGCAGTTTTCTGGGACATTGCAACCTCATGAACATGCACATTTTTTTGAACTGGTTCATAGCGTGGAATGATTGCGTTGGTGGCTCCCGCACGGCACAGATCTTGTATAGTCCGCACATGTCCGCGCTCACCATCCGAGACCGTTCCGATTCCGCACGGCTGTTGGCTGGGAGGTGGTTCCGGCATTAGCCCACATTCAGCTCAACCCGACTCGATCCACTTTTTTGTGACCCCAAAATGAATAGAGATTTATGATAAAAAACCATAGGAATGTGGTGAACCCAACATTTTTACCACCAAATTTGCCAGAAATATTGCTGGCATAACATGTATGAAACCATCCCCAGAAGGGTTGTTGATTCTTGTGGTTCCCGCCACTCTGGGGTTACAACCATTGCCACCATAAACACCCAGGTTGCCCTTGTTGCAAGAATTCTCTTCCAGCATTTGTTTAAATGATGGCACCCCCAAATCTTCCAACATTAATTAGAACATGTTAGTTTTGAAATCCATGAGTTTAGGGGTCTGCCACTTGAGGAAGTATCCAACTATCGTGTAATTTACTATATATATATACATACATGTTATTTAAATAACAACATTGCAAGATATGCACATCACATACGCAGAGAATCAGAGTCTCATTATTCTAGATCCTGCTTTAGGGTGTTCCATGGCCAAAAATCAGGAGCCAAACCCGCCTGCACGAGGTCCAAAGCAGGTGCAGAAACGAACAAAAATCATGAATCGCATTATGTGGGTTGGCAATACTACTACAAACCAATTGGCGACGTTTCTACATGTACCACTGTACAATGTGTTCATGTTCATCCCTCGCTATAAAAAATGCTGGTGGAACTCAATGGTCTAGTATAATGATGTCTGTATCTTGTGTTACAACATGATGTTTTATACATGTATAGATATGTATAGATCATATAATATTGTCATAACACATTACTTTGTATTGAACGACACTATATCATCATGTTGTTCATTCAGTGTTTTGTTGTCTTGATCATTCTATGCTCTATTATAGTATCGGGTAGCGCACTTCCGCACTTCGATGTCGTTCCACTACTACTGTCACTGTTGTGATCATTGATTCGATGATGATGATGATGACGACGACGACGACGACGATGATGATGATGACGATGTTGACGATGACGATAACGATATGATTTGATTTATATGTTTAGATCATGTGTTTCTCAGAGTCTCAACGTATTTTGGGGGAATTTTGCTTAGCATCCACTGCTCGGCCCACTTACCCAGCCCTAAGTGGACGCAGCTCCGGGCTCCGGAGTTGTTGCCAGCGTTGGAATCCAAGGCTGTGCGAGGTGAGGTGACCCACCCTGGGGCTTCCCCAAAAGACACGTTGGGAGTGTCTCAACTATTCTCAACTTCGACTTAGCTAGATTTATATGATTTATATGATTTATATGATTTATATGATTTATATGATTTATAATGATTTATAATGATTTATAATGATTTATAATGATTTATATGATTTAGAATGATTTATAATGATATGTAATGATATATATATATGACTATATGTGATTATATATGTTAGGTTGGTCAGCCGTCAGCCCCTATTTTCTGTTTAAGGTCTATAAGGTCATGTGTTTTTTTTGAAGGTGGGAAAGGACCCACACATCGATGCGTTTTGTTGCTTACACAACTGCTTTTGAGCTATTTGACCGTACTCACAGTAGATTGCTATCAATTGACCATTCTCAGAGGAAGGTCTGTTGACCGTGACTCCTGTGTTCTGGGAAGTTCTGGAAAGCCCCGTTCAAAAGTGGGCCTCGATTGTCCGTTCAACGCTTTTTGCTGTGGCCCAGCTTGCCCATGGGTACACTGACCAGTGCACCTTTGCATGGGCTGCCATCAAATTGTGTAAAGAGGATGTCGTAACAGCTGGACCCATAAGTGGCCTAGAAAAAAGAAGCTCGGACACCGAGAATGGGAGGGGGCAGGTTGGGCCCTGAGATACGCTGAACGGCGCCCTCTCGGAAGATGTAAATGAACATCCCCAAGTGACATGCAAGAAATATGTGGTTCGACCCAGAATCATTGAACTATTGCAACCCTCAAAACGGTGATTGAAGGTTTAAACCATGTTCAACGACAACAATTTCTTTCATGACCTTTATGGGATGTTTGAATTCAAAGGACTGAATGTTCGTTGTGGTCCAACCTGGAAATCTTCCTGCATGGTATTATTGAAATGTTGGATATGAGTTGGCGCCAGCAGGGTTGGTACCCACAGTCATTTGGGTATGGGTGGAATTGAACGTCAGTTTGACGCATTGATTCTCAAATTGGCGGGTCATTTATTGCATTGAAGCATCCATCCAGCGTTTAGGATACCCATTGTATCGACCCATAGACGTTACCAACTACCAAGTAATCACTAGATTAAGAGTTTGTGGTATCCGAACATGTAGGCCGTTTTGAAACGATATGTTCAGGAGGCCATACATATACATTGTACATTTACACATCTACACATATTAATATAAGTGTACATGTACATACACAACTTATGTATATACAGTATATGTACATAGAGGTGTCCTCAAAGGTGGTACCCCAATGGTACCCCAATGGTACCCCAATAGTTGGATGGTTTATACTCGAAAATCCCACAAAAACAAATGGGTGATTTAGGGGGTACCCCCATGACTTAGGAAATCTCCATATTTCATCATATTTCTATATATATATATATGTATGTATATACACACGCTCCAGGGAAAAAAGTATATACACATATTATATACCAATAATATATATATATATATGTATATCAATAATATATATATATATATATATATCAATAATATATCAATATAAATATTCGAAAAAAAAAACTCTTGAGCCAATCTTGGGGATCATGGAGCACAGTTCTTCGCCAGAACCTCTTCCCCAAGAATCACGAGCGCTGGGCGCACAAGGTGGATGCTGTCCGGGGACCTCAGATCAGATAGACCTGCGAGCTGAAAATCTCAAACGATTGGAACCGATATTGATATAGGTAAACCATTTTTAATAGGTAAACCATGGAAAATCACCATTTTTAATAGATAAATCGCAATTGTTAATAGGTAAATCACAATTTTTAATAGATAAATCACCATTTTAAATAGGTAAATCACCATTTTTAATAGGTAAACCATGGAAAGATCCATCCATTTTTAATGGGTCAAGCATCATTTTTAATAGGTAAATCACCATTTTTAATAGGTAAACCATGGAAAGATCCACCAATTTTTACTGGGTCAAGCATCTATTTCTATGGTTCATCTATACCATGGCTATGTAACAAATAACCAGAGGGTAGATATTGATTTAGGTATAGACATTGTGGTTGATGTAGATGGAGATATTGATTTGGATATTGACGATGGATACAGATATGTACATATTGTTTATTTAATATAGATTAGATATTGATATGAGTTTTGAGTTAGATTAATCAACAAACAAACATAGAAATAATACAATAATACATAAGTAAATGTAGGGGGGGAATGCAATTGAATCTAGCAAGTGCCGAATTTGATATGATGCACGGAAACAATGATTTTTGTGATATGGGGATATACAGTTAACTTGAACTTAATAACGTCATTTTCACTGAAACAGTTGATATGTGTCACGTAATGATCTTGTTTCCTTGCAGACATGATATAGGGACGATCCCCCCGGAGACATAAAACACATCCCTGGTTTACTGTTTTGGCAGATATTGATATGGAGGCTTCCATAAACGAGGGTACCCCAAGATGGATGGTTTATAGGGAAAATCCCATTAAAATGGATGATTTAGGGGTACCGGGGTACCCCTATTTTAGGAAACCCCCATATGCTGGTTTGCTCCCTATATTCGAGGTAAATTCAACTGACTTTCCAATACAATAATAGTTTCGAGCCTTTATTCTGACCATCCGTTTCGGGATCGTAGAGTTTCCCACTGCCACCAAGAAGACCCCACAAGTATGAGTGGCTACCCGTTTCACGGGGCTTGTATACCCATGCTTGTAATATATACCAGTATAAACCCGTCTTCGGGTTTTATGATATCTACATTCATGGTGGGTCTGCCCAATATCATATATGCATATATATGCAATGTGCATCTATTTGCAAATTTAATGGATGGTCCTGTAATTCCAAACCAATGATTTGTGTCCTTGATTGAAGCCATTTCTATTGCTTATGCTACGATAGCGTCATGACTCACCCATTTTCCGCGCATCCTAAGCCGGGCCGGGCCAGAATTCTACTTGCTGAGGGAACCCGCGAATCCTTGGATTCGAAGTCAGATGGAAAGTACTGGAGCCCAGTGCCATGGGGAGTGCCACATTCTGCGGATGTGGTGCTGGTCATTTCTGGGGTTCTTGCTGCAATGTGTGTATTAAGGATGTATATATATACACACTGTATATAATTTTTACATATATATATATATATACAACTCATATATATAGTGTATATGCATTTGTACATGTATTTATTATATATATATATATGTCATCTATAGATGTGCATAGTAAACATGCATGTAGATCTAAGGGTTTGGAGTCTTGACCTGGAAGTGATTTACTGCTGAAAACAGCCGCGTGTCTCTAGCACAAACTGGCGCATGTGTGTGTGTGTCTTTGTAGTGTGTGCTGGTGTGCATATATATATATACAGCCGTATACACATATGTATATATTTATTTATATATATATATACATATATATATATATACATATATATATACATATATGCACTTGTGGAAGTATCACGGCTAGCCAAATTCCAAATTGGAGTAGATGCTAGTTAGGCTAGCTGGACTTGAGTTCTTTACATTTTTTCCGGGGGGAGTTTGGAGTCTGATGACTTTTGCTCGTCGTACTGTATCTTGAACTGCGGAGGGAGAAAGTACCTTCCCACGATGTCTTCTGCTGGTTGATATCCTAACGGCTGTCAACGGTCCCGAAAGTGGCACTCTATCTCAACAAAGTTTGGTGCGTAGTTTCTCAACCAAACTTCATGAGCCCCCGTTACCTCAGTTTAAGTTTCACTTGTGTCACTTGTGCCTCTTTGGGATGGGGCGGCACCAGTTTTTCCGAGGAAGATCACCTTGGAGCGGATGCCTTTTCCTGTCGGTGAACTCAAACGGCAATCGGCGAATGGCTGCTGGTTGATATGATCAAAGCATCATTACCATCAAATATTGATATAGGTAAACCATTTTTAATAGGTAAACCATGGAAAAATCCACCCATTTTTAAATATTTTTAATAGGTAAATCACCATTTTTTAATAGGTAAACCATGGAAAGATCCACCCATTTTTAAGAACGGTAAACCATCTATTTCTATGGGCCATCTATACCATGGCTATGTTAAATAACCAGATGGTAATAGGGGTTTAAACATGTTTAAGCCATCAAATGTTGAGGATATACTAATGGATATCAGTGATAAATGATGGTTGGTTGACGATTGATGGAATATTATACTAACCAATATATTGGGGGTTAACACAATCTATGAATCTATGAACTGGGAAATCCTATTAAGCAGCCAGTATGAAGGGAAGACAGTTGGGTTTTGAACACTGCTCATATGTTTTTGAAATGTGATGAGCAATCCATTTTGGGAATCCATCATCCCATCTATTCCCGAAAAACATGAACGCAATCCGTGGGGGGGGGGAATTCCCTTAGTATCCAGTTTTGCAAAACGTTTTTTTTTTGAGTTAAACTGTTGCTTGGAATGAAACCATTGGTTTCAAGATGAAAACGAAGCTGCTTGGCGGGCTTCAACCTGGAAGTGCAGTTTCAGTTTTAAGTGGATATATATATAATATACAACCATACTTATACTGTTCTACCGTTATAGCCATAGAAATAAGCTCAACTGCACCCCCAGAAGTATTCTTGGGATGGCCGCTGAGCCGGAAGAAAATCTTGGAAACTCACCAGAAAGGGGTACTTGTTGGACCAATCGGTACAGGAGGGGGACACAAACAAATATTAAAAATATCTAAAAATTATACATATTATACATATTTCACATATTTTACATATTTCACATATTATACATATTTGACATATTATACATGTTTTACATACATATTTTATACTACAAATCCCCAGAAATACTTGTATGCAATTGTTTATTCGAAGTGTCTGTTTTTCGGGGACCATCGGGACAATCCCAACTCCGCAGGGGTCATTTTGTTAGTCACCAAATGGTGACCGCGGCTATCATGTGGGGGGATTACCTTTTGGGAGGGTGTTATTCGAGTGTATTCATACAAGATATTACAATATAAGTATATTCCATTGGATCCTCATGATTGATTTATGATGTGCCGTGATTTTGTTGGTTAAATGGCAATTTATAAGGGTTTGTCTGAAAATAGTGTACCCCTACACCCAATGGTTTGTCTGATCATTATCCCTACTAAATGGCTATTTCATTGGGGGTATACCCCATTTTCAGACATACCCATAAATATGTTATCACCATTTTCCAAGGTTTTTAAGTTGAATCCCCATGAGTTTTGTTCGTGAAAAACACCTGGTGCCGAACCGAAAATCAAGGCCACTGGCGTCGGGCAGCTCAGAGTTTTGCTATGATGGGTTTGTTTACAAATAGCTTACCCTCTGGTGAACTAACAAAAAGCAATGGTATAGATGGCCATAGAAATAGTGGATTTTCCCATGAATAGCATGGTGATTTTCCATTGCTATGTGGCAGTTCACCAGAGGGTACCATTAATCGCATTCATGATGGGTTAATGATGGTTAATGATGGGTAAATACATGACGGTCAATGATCATTATTCTGAAATGAATTTGGAATATGCTAAGCATCGTTCAGTCTCCTTATTTAAATACAACATTGATCAGTCACTGGGGACAATATCACATTTCCAGACAAGACCATGAGTTGAAAAAGGTGAGAAAGATCATGCAGCTTGTGATGAAGGCATTGTACATTTTGGGTGAATTGAAACTGCCAGTCTGCGAAAAATCAAATGAAATGTATAGGTCCATTGCACACATTGAAGTTGATCAGGTCAGTTCTATTGTGTTCATTTTTCGTTAGTTCATGTTACTGTAGTTTCATTCTCCCGCCATTCGATGCCGAATGTTCCTTTTGAATCCTTTTCATACCAGTTTGTCCACCGAGAAATAACACGTGGTCTCCCTGCCATGTTTTTAGCTTGGAATTCTCCAGGACTCCAGTGTTCAAAAAATTGTGTCCCCCTAAAATATCATAAGTGTATTGAACTTGTTTGGGATTTGCATGGGTCCCTTTTTTGTGGTGGAAAATGTTGATTTTCGTCGTTTGAAACTAGTCCCACAAGCCCAACGCAGTAGTGGTTGAGGCGTACATGGGGAAGATTTGGCGCAACCCGGTCTTGTGCTGAGCAGAGTGATGGTATACCTGGGTACCGGGCTCGTTTGTAGCCGACACCTTTTTTTTCAAGTCTCCACAGGGTTTGATCATGATCATGATTGATGGTTGAATCCACATGAAATTGATGGTTAGATCATCAAAAAAATGATGGCTAAATCACCATTGTTTGATGGTTAAATCCACATGATTATCGTTATTGATGGTTTAAATCAGGCTTCACTCAGCATCTTTGGTGGAGCTGTGGGTCGAGGTTACAGCGAGGCTGAGTTTGAAGAAAGTCAGCACTCAAAACAACTTCCAGCTCATCGATTTGTACACCAGGCAGGGGAGGCAGGAGAGTGTGGCTATGTAAATACTGTTACATACTGCTACATACTATGATATACTGTTATATATTGTTATATACTGCTATATACTTTTATCATAGTTTATCTACTGTTATATACTGGTATATACTGTATATGTATATTTATACCATAATATCATATCATATCATATCATATAATGTAACATAATATAATGTGTTGTATATATATAACATGTTCTACTGTAGACTATCATTATATATATATATATTATACTAACATCCCAAGACCATATTGAATACCACCCATGACTGTGCCCCCAAAAGGAAGAGTAATCCAATATTCAGCCAGGGTTTAAGGGGTATTTGATATTAAATAGGGTGAAGGGAGTATCCTAGTGACAGTGGCCTTTGGGTATAAATGACTGCAAGAAAGCAAGCTTGTTGGCAATGGCAGTCTTACTTGGGTTTTCAAGCCACCTGCTATCAATGACAAGTTGCTAGCTGCTCAAAGGTACTGTCTACACTCTTGCTTTCCAAATAAGGTAAGTATGCACAATCTCAATTCCAAGTTGTTTGTACTTCGATGATGTTTCTGATGTTCCGCACAGGTCCCGTAAGCTGTTTGTTGGGCAGGAGTCGAGTATCTGGCACTCCATCAGAATTGGCAAAGGATCCATACCTGTACAAGTCCGGGTGCCCTTCACCGTCGCTCGCTACAGGTCACAATGGAAGTACTGTACCCATTGAACCATTTTGAGTATTGACATCATCCATTCTTTGGGGTTGATTATGTTGACCTTGTGGTAAAGAACCAGGGTGAGCCCACCCGGATAAACACAACATTTTTCTATGTTCTATGGGTATTATATATACTGTATATAAATGTTATTGAGCACTTTCTAAGTGGGATGCACATCCAAGGATACCAAGATAACATCCATAAATTGGGATAGACTCCCTACAAGTATGGTTTACATAACCCATGATTTGAGGAAACTGTACCCCAAGTAATAGATCAAAATGATTGGCCCAACAGTAAGATGGCTTGACAAGTAAACTAACCAGCTTTGTGGCTGAACCATCAGACCATTACTTCTTTTTGACTATCCAAGCATGACGCTTAGAAAGTCGTGCTCTCAACGCTTAGATATTCGGATTGTTCAATAGTTTTCAGATAAATCCTAGTTGGTTTCTCTATTAGAAATGACCACTGGCTTGCATGATTGTCTGGTCAAAATTCAGCAAACCGGCAAACCCCCATATATTTGCAAGATTGATATCTATGTGGGGTCACCATGTAATGTCACAACACATATGGAAAATTATGGAAAACCGATGACACGCCATCCCCAATTGGCATGCCAATTGGGTACCCTCCACCCCCCCCCCGGGTAATTGGATAGTTTATGTTTCAAGCCATGAATTGTTGGTTGCTGATTGGGCCTGGTTTACTTGCATATTTATCAGTTTATCAATGTTTATCAGTATTTAGTATTACTATTACTATTGTGTCGCTTCTATAGTTACTATCATTGTGAATATTGTGATTATTCCTTAACCTTTGGTACTCAAACATGGCAAAGTATCCTATGTATAGATGATGCTCCGATTGTTCTATTTGAATGCCCATAAAAATAGTGGATTTCCTATCGCCATATTTCAAATTGCCCGTCATGTTGTTACCAATGTATACATCAAAAACCACCACCACCAGAGACTCGTCACAGCCTTAGGCCCGTCATTCTGAGCTTGCGAACGTGGATGTACCACGACTTCTTCAGGCGAGGTACCGGGAAGCAGAATGGCCTGGGATTTCTATGACATCGACTATCCCCGTTCTACATTGATTCCATCATATGCCAAAGTCGAAAAAAAAAAAGCACATGTCACATGTGTTTTCTTATTTGATGATGTGTCCATTTCGATGAGAAAATCTTAGCCTGAAAGCCATAAGCAAGCCCTTTGTTTACAGGAAAATGTGGTCACAGCTGGGTACTCCCAATAGGCTTCTGGCTGATGTCAGTCAAGATCACGAATTTCGGTAACGGTTATCATGGTTGGTAGCTGGAGTATCTGGAGTATAGTCCGCTACATGCCCGTTATATCCGAGGTAAATGATGCGTTGTTTTTTGTTGCTGCAGGTTTGACATTATGTTCTACTCATATCCCACTGTTGGATCTTGTTACTGACCTCCTGTCATATCACTGCCGTTGCAGCATGGAACATCCCAGTTGTACGGTATCTCAGGTCTGCCATCCAAACTGTGTGAGTTGATTGGTCGAAAGGTGGCCCACAATTATGTGCTTAGGCTGTTCCATGCATTGGACATATTTGGAAATCCTTTGGCTAATTATTTGGTCCCCACCAAAACTACTATCAAATTATTTTTGTTTGCCAATTGCTGTGGTAACTCCTTGAAAGCCTGGCAAGAAGTGCAGCCACAATTGTTGATGGTCTGAAATGATATGGGGGTTTCCTAAAATAGGGGTACCGCTAAATCATCCATTTATAGATGGATTTGCCCTCATAAATCATCCATTTTTGGGTACCCCCATTTATGGAAACCACCATATATATATATATATAATATATACATTGAATACCTTCAATAAGTAACCTTCAAGTCGATGATTCCCAAATTAACCAAGGTTTCTAGGTGGCTATTCTTCTAGGAGGAAGGGATTCCAGTGCGATCTTCCAAAGGCAAAAGAAGTTAGTCGCTTCAGCAGACGAGTTGGGTCAGCCCAGGGTGGGGGATTTTGTGGATTGATCTTGCTCAACAGTATATCTGATTATCTATAGATATTTAGTACAGGAAAATCCCTCCTTTAGTGGAGAAAAACACCTAGTTTTAGTATATATTGGATCTGTTCATATTTGGTTAAACGTTTTTTTTTGGATGAGTGGATTCATGTTCAGCCGGAGTTGGGAATTCGCCATCATGGATTAGGCCACCACAGAGCCTTTTTTTTTGGGTCATTTTTTTATAATGGTGAATGGTCATAAATCCATACCCAACGGGTTTATAATCCCATTTCCTTAATATAAACACTCCCTAAATCATCCCACATTTCTGCAAATCCACTATTAATTCCCTGTTATAAGCCACAATTTCCAGGTGATGTTTAATGTTATTGGGTAGGATTGATGGCCATTTACAAGGAATATTTCATGAATCCATTTCATGATGGTGGAATGATCATCCCACATATGCATCCATCTGGGTAAATTATAACGACCTCACTGTGACCTCACTGGAATCATGGTTTATTTCAGGGAAATCATCCCCAATGGCCTTAATTCAGGTTCGTGAAATATTATGATTTACCCAGATCCATATATAATCATATAGATATGACCATGGCACATGATGAAGGTCTCCTTGTTGAGGTCACCCGGTGATGGCTTGGGAAACCCGCTAGCCATGATTCCAACGCTTGGTGCTTTTTCGTTGCTGGGAGACCCCCAATAGGCCCTTTTAGCAACCACCAAGAAGACAGAGCAGTTTATCACAATCTTGGCGTGATTTAGTTTCTTCAGCTTTGAACGGCAGATTCCGATTACACGGAAATCAAGCATGGCTGGCTGGCTGGGACTTGTCCTTTATTTTCACGTAATATATATATATGCCGATCCCTGCATGAAGAATGCTTCTATTTCCTACTTGTAACAATGCTTGATTAGTGGATACTCTCGTGGCCATTGCTAGTCGATTTCGTGATTCATCTTACGAATCGTAAGTGGGTCACATACATACGACATGGTTAGAAGTTGGGTAAGTAGGTTGTATATATATACACTCCAACTACAATTGTATATACAAACATGTATACATATATATATATATATATAATATACATAGAAAACAATCCTGGAGTAGATTGAATATGATACTAAGAACAAAACAATCAAATGGGAATATCATATATGTAAAAAAAAAAAACACTATTCTATCTACTTCAGGATTATTATAGACACATGTAATTGACCTACTTGCTAAATGGAATGGCTCACCAGCAAGTTCCAATCTTGCTCTGCTGAGGAATGGTATGGTGAAATGGGTGCTAGACCTGCCATGCGTTGCTGCTGGGCTGCAACTCGTGCCACATGGTGATGGTGAAACCCGGGGGAAGCGATCAGTTTGAGCATCAAACACTTGGACTGTTGGCTTATGATCAGTTTGGACGTTAGACGTAACCTTTTCATACCTTTTATATATTGGGGATTATCATGGATTATTATTGCAAAATCCATGATGCAAACCAAACCATCTATCTCCCTAACCAACACTTCGACCCTGCGAATCATGTCTGTTTAGGGGAATTTGTTGTCTTCCAACCCCCTTTTCGAATGGCAGGGTTGATGTTAATTTGAGGGATGGAAGGAACATGGGATTCTGGAAGATCCATGAAGACATGGTCCATGTTTCAGGTTTAGGAGGTTTACCATCAATACTACTATGGAGGAAACTCCTAAAATGCTGGTGCCCAAGTCACCATGGGTTTCAATACTTGCTCGAATGACTGGGATGAGCGATTGGGATACCCCCAGGACTTAGGAAACCTCCATACCACGGACAGACAACATCATGTGAATCATGTGTTTTAAATGTTTTGAACTGTTATGTTTAATGGATAGTCAGTCATTTCCGCAGATCCCAAAATGGATTATAACTTGGGGTCATCGGATCATCGGTTACTTGCCCCATTCAGAACACCTGGGGCTAGGGGCTGGGATTCCCCTGAAAACTCGACAATCCGCAATAGAATACAGCTGTTGTTTATATTATAATAATACAGCTGTTGCTTGACCCCATAGAATCAGAATACCAACAGGGGGTATCAGAAAAGCCACTGCAATTGCCAAAATCCAAATTGTAATTCGTCCTACGCTTTGAAACAATCCCATCCCCCTAATATTAAACACCCTCCTAGAAACCCTGGTTTAGTTTTGAATCGCTTCATTGTGGGGCCCCGTGATAGGAATATTGACGATTAGGGGGTTGGGGTTATTCCCCTATTATGGGAGTGGTTTGTTGTTCCTGAACGGATCATCAATGGCACATATGATGAGCATTTTTGAGCCATATTTGTATGTCATATTCCAGATGCTACATGTAAATGTCAGGGTAAATCTTAGCTTCTCGTTTGAACACATTCAGGCATGTTGATGAAACAACAAGACTACAAAATACTAGAAAAATGACACTCTTATGATCGCTATCACTATGGTTATATCCCAACTTATGATGCTTATATATTTGAAGTCTTGCCAACTTCTGGTGGATTATGTCTCAACAAATGTCCATTTAATCCCATAGTCTTTTGTTGATTGGGATATCCCAACAAATTCCAGTTAGTTCCAATTACCCTCTGGTTATTTAACAGTTCGCCATGGAAAATTTTCCCATTTTTAAGAACGGTAAACCATCTATTTCGATTAGGGCCATCTATTTTCCATGGCAAACTGTTAGTCATAACCAGGTTGGGTAATCCCAACGATTCCCAAGTCCTGCAGGAAAATTCCCATGGTCTACTCATCCCCCAGATTCTGGCAGGATGCGCCGATCAACGCGGGGCAGAAGTCTTCAGTGCTGTGTTTCTGGGCGGATGGACTACTTGGTTTCAGTTTTGTTGTTTCGTTGCTACAAAACCATGGTATAACCATGGTGAACTAAACCCTATAAGTTGGGATACAACATCCCATACTATACTGTTATATCATGTTATATCCACTTAGTTCACCGCAACTGCACTTCCAAGTAGATGGTTTTTGAGTGGGTAAACCTTAGTCGGATAAGCTGGTCGTTCGCAAGTTGCATGGGGGATTGATGAATGTGGCAAACCCAATGCCATAAAGCCACCCAATAGATGTTCATGATTGGATATACCCCTATGAGTGGGATGATGTCTATCATGACCCCCAGTTATGTTTGGTTAATGGGATGGTTTATGTTGAGGGGGGGGCACAGAGTGGATATTATACAGCTAAGCACATAGTCATGAAACATACCAACCAACCAACCAACCAACCAACCCACCCACCCACCCACCCACCAACCCACCAACCCACCAACCCACCAACCCACCAACCCACATAGTCAGTGAAGAACACAAAGTTATGGGCCAATACCTACTACGGAGAAGCCCACAGAGTGGGTCCGTTGATCGTTAGTACTCCAATGACTTGACTTGAGCACTACCCACATACCCCAAAAAGTATTCCGCATTCCCAAAGATATTTCCCGTGATATTTCCCATGACAAACATATGCATGTACATGTACATAAACATGTACATGAAATTGTACATACACCGGGGTGAGAGTAGATGGCCCTGCCAACTACGAAAGTGCGCGTAAAGATGGCGCCGACTTTTGGAATTTTGACACCTCAAAAGGGCGTGACACCTCATATCATCTCATTGCCCCAATTGATAGTTGGTTGTGCCATCCAACCTGAAATCAAGATGTTTGATGTTTGTTCTTGATGTTGCTCCCACGGGCTACCATGCAAAACCTTTGAAATGTCTCCAAGTTGGGGGTTGCGCCATCGCACCATCTCCTGCATTTTTGGGTTTTGGTTGGGTTTGCAGCTCTTGCCTTAAGGGAATGTAGCACAAATTTCCGCGGTGTTTTGGTGGATTTCTTGGGGATTGCGCCATCTATTCCGGTATTTTTGGGTTTGGTTTGGTTTGCAGGGGGAATGGAACATCTATTCCCGCAATGTTTTGATGGTTTTATTTTATTGTAGATGCTTCCATTTCTGCACAGCCCCTTTTGGGGGTTGCGCCATGTATTCCCAGGTTTTGGAGATTGGTTGGGTTTACTGGTGTTCACACGGGAATGGAGCATCTATTCCCGGAGTGTTTTGGTGTAGATCCTCCTCTTTCTGCATTTCCCTTCATCTCTATATATATACCCAATCCTCTTTAAAGCACCGCTTACCGTCCACTTACACATCTATTCTGACATATTTTGACCCTGGAGTTCATGGTGTGCGGGGACCCACACTCAAGAATTGGTGCGATCTATTGTGGCAGTAGGGTTATTCCCTTTTGGGGCATTGTTTGCAAGACTTTTCAAGAGCAACTGGATGGCATTGTCCCAGGTGGTTGCGCCATCTATTATACAACATTACAGTATTTGTTTTTTCCCTTCTAGACTTGACTTCAACCGGCCGAGCCCTAAGCCCTTCCCGAAAGAAGGATTTTAAATGGAGGGTTATTTTTCTGATAATTATGTCTTTTCCGTTTTATTTTTTTTGTTTTTTTTCCTGCTCCTTTGCTTTTCTGCTTTTTGCTTTTCTGCTTTTCCATGTTTTTTTGCTTTTATAGTTCTTTGAATCTTTGCTTCTCCACTTTTCTGCTTCTTTGCTTCATCGCTTCTCTGCTTCTCCACTGTGCTGCCTCTCTGCTTCTCTGCGTCTCCGCTTTTCTGCTTTTCCATGCTTTTCCATGCTTTTCTGCTTTTCCAGCTTCTCTGCTTACCTGCTTTTCTGATTTTCTGCTTTTCCCTCCTTTTTTGTTTCTCATACTGCAGATAATCCTTAAGAAACATCATGTAAATAGACCCTAAATCAACCATAAATAAACCCCAAACCAACCAAAGAAACACTAAAGCTTAGTAATCCCAAATAAACCTTACACCAGCCCTACATAGATCTTAAACCAGACCTAAATAAATCTTAAGTCTTAAACCAACGCTAAACACACCTTAAACCAATCCTGAATAGGTCTTACACCAACTCTAGATAGATCCTAAACCAAGCCCGGATAAACCCTAAGCACACGCTAAACCAGCCCCAAATAGATGCTCACACAAGCCTAAATATACCGTAAAAGATCCCTAGATATATTTAAACCAGGCCTAAATAGATCCTAAACCAACCCTCAACAAACCTTAAACCAACCCTAAATAGGTCCTAAACCAACCATAAATAGGTCTTAAACCAAGCCAAAATAAAATCTAAAACAAACCCTAAAAAGATCCTAAACTAACCCAAGAGCTAAATAAAGCCTAACCCTAAAACCAACCCTCAAAAAAACTTAAACAAACAAAACCCCTAAACTATCCCTAAAACCAACCCTAAATGAACCCTAGTTGCAAACTACCATGTCATGTCACATGAACAGTTTGAACTGAAAAATGCTGCAAATACCGTTGAAACAGCAGTTTCCAGCTCCAAAATGTTACAAATTCCACCAACATGTTGCAAATTCTATGGAAAATGAGAGGTTTCAACTCCAAAAAACATTTGTTGGAAAGACAGTTGAAATGGCAGCTTCCAGCTCCAAAATGCTGCAACTAGCAAGGAAAACGTGCAGAAAAAACGGATTCAAAAAATATCCCGAAACGGGAAAAAATAATTCCCAAAACAATTCCGGACTCATTTTAAATTAAAAATGGGGTAGATGGCGCAATTTTGTGCATTTTGCACATGTAGGGTTGCGCCGTCTTCAGGCACATTGGCTGTTTCGGGTATATTTGGGAAAGGATTTGTTTACTGTTAGATGGCGCAACCACCTCTGAAGAAGGTGTCCGGAGCTCACTTTTAACCCGGAAGAAGCATACTATATTAATATACATGGATGTCACATAGATTTCATAGATACATGTACTGTATATTATATATATAAACATATATATATATATGTTATAACAAACACCCCCCAATTGTTTTCCACACCAACCGGACCAGCGCGGCGCCGAGATTACATGCCAATGGCTCTGATGAGCTCCTTCACCAAAGACGCGTCGGGGCCGACGGGGCATCGGGGGCAGCGGTGGGGAACTCTGGTGCTTGGTACTGCATGGTATTCCAATGATGTTATCTAGAAATTATGAATACTCATGGGGATAGATACTCATAGGTTTTCAGTAATTATGTTGTTAAAATTTATTGATATTCAGCAGTTTGCTTCTGTTCGGCCAGAGGTGGGAACTTATAAAACGCAGGGTTCAAAAAAGTGTGAGGACCGGATCGCTAACTTCACTTGTCGAACTCAAGGAACATCCAACCAGAGAATCACCACGTTTCCCGATTTATTACCAAAAAAATATATAAAAAACAAGAAAACAGGGTTTCGAAGGAGGGGCTGGTGATTCCTTCAGGGTCCAAAAACGAAGTGCCCTTTGGTTGTCGCGTGGCGACAAGGGCATTGGGGTGATGTTACTAGGCCAGCTGTCAGGTAGTATATAATATGGATGTGGGTCAAAATGGAAGACCTAGGGGACCACAGATGTTAGTCTAGTTTAGTATTCACCATCCAATTATTGGGGTACCTAATTTTGACCCATACCCATATGGAATAAGTTTACGTACTGTAGTCGGAATTCTAAATGATTGGTGGTTCGTATCCCCATGTTTTTTTTGTTTTATTTCCTTAAATATGCCTAGTGTCACACCATTGTGCAGGTGGCTAAAGACCACACACCAGTGATCGGATGGATTAATCCTTCACAGCTATATATATATATATCATATATATATAGAAACCATTCACACCAAAGTTACCCACAAGATGTATGTAGGTAGATATGCCAGCAAGATTGATTCCGTGTTTATTTACAGTAATTTCTCCGGAAATGTCGTGAAAATCACTGCAGGTATACCAAGTACAAGTAGTTTTCAAACGGATACCCCTGCAAAAGTACCCGTTGTGTCACCGCAACAATGGGGTTCCAAGAAGCCTTTTTCCAAAAGGCTCCAATGCAAAACAAAAGTGCTCGTTGATTTGTTTTTTGGTTGTATAATGTTAGTGATTAGTTTTATCATGTATTATCCCTCTTACTACCACCATTTCATTGTAGGTTTGAAGAAAGAGTACCCTCACGGGTTTTGGATAATGTTGTTTCTGCGTTCCATCATATCATATACCCTCTGGTAATTTAACATAGCTATTGAACATGGCCATAGAAATAGTGGATTTACCGATTTAAAATGGTGATTTTCCATATTTTTTGTATGTTTACCAGAGGGTATCTCAGATATCTTAGCGTTTTTCGGATTTCTTTCTCAGTTAAATGATCCAAGTTGACCAGATGACCAGATGTCTAGCATGTGTGTGTGTGTGTCTGTGTGTGTACAACGTGGTGTCCCCTGCTTAGTTAAGTTGGTTTATGAGCAGCTTCACTATGGTTTATGGATGTTTATGAAGGTGTCTGCGTAGTTCTGCGTCAGACATTGATAAACCAAGCAACACAACGGGGCAACACCTTCTACCACCCCCTCAGGGCGACGGTCGCCTCAACTCTCTTGGCGTTGATTGCTTTGGGCGTGGCTTGGAAGAAAAATGGAGTGTGGACCCAACCTGTTTGTTGGTGCACTATGCGGTAAACAATGGTAGACCCATGTAAAACCAATACATAAGGTCCATGTAAAGCCAAGAATTTCCAAAGAAATTGGGGCAAGTCATGGCAAGTCCATTATTTTGCTGACCCCATTCTTTTCGGATAATATACAGTCGCAAAACTTCAGTCGCAATGATAGCCCATTTCATCAGAACATACCTGGCGTACCGTCCCGTCATGATCTGGGCGTAAAAATTGCTTCAGGGTTGACATCATTTTTTTGGTTAAAAGAAATGGGGATTGTTTGGTGAATGTTGCTGAACAAATAACATCAAATAACCAACTTCTGGATGTATCCACAAAATCACTAATCAGTAATCTCGATTTGACAATTGGATTGAATTGCGAAAGTTGATTTATCGTTTCCATATATGTTTCCATCATTTTCCATCATTTTTGGGTCCAAAAACAACCAAAAACAAAACTTGTTCCCTGTTTTCAGTGCACTTGCCATGTTTGGCGGCTCAATACCACAATTTTTTTTGGCTGGGGGTTAGGTTGATTACCAATCTTGTGGTACACCCATTTTGAGCCATAATTATACATTATCCCATAGGATCCATGTATGGTATATATGCTAACATTGGGGGTATATTGATGGGATCCATGTTACCATATATAGCATACATGGATCCTATGGGGTACATTATTGGTTGAATTGCGATGTGTGTTTCGGAGAAACCCAACAGTGAAAAGAGGTACATAGCCACGTCTGAAAAACAAATATGGGCTCGGCAATGGCTAGGCATCGGGTAGCTTTTTGACGATTGGCCGAAAATTATTCAACACCCCACCTGCCTCCCCGTGTGAGAAGACAGAGATTGATTCCAATATGAGAGCTTGAGGTGTGAAAAGGTTTGAATCATCGTAGACATTCGTAGAGGTCTGAAGTAATTATGGATCCCATAGGATCCATGTATGCTATATATGGTAACATAGGTCCCATCAATATACCCCCAATGTTAGCATATATACCAGCACCATGGATCCTATGGGGATGGAGCACAGATGTCAGTCCCATGTGCATCGCAAAGATCCCCGGCATGGTCCCCAATAACTTGACCTGTCAGTTGCTGTCGGCAATGTGCAACTCCGCGCAGCTTTATAGCGGGGATGCCCAGCGAACCTTGGGGGAATGGAAAATCCCTCATTTTAGGGGCTTTCCTAAAATGGTGGTACCCCAAAACCATGGGTTTTAATACTCAAATGATCTCAAATAGTCTAATGACTTGGATGATTTGGGGTACCCCTATTTTGGAAAGCCCCCATATCCATTCATAGATGATGTGTATGATTACAGTGTGGGGTTGCATTCCATTTCATGTCTGATTTGTCGAGGGTATCTCCAGCAAAATGATTATGGTCGCTTATATCGTCAACCCAAGAACACGGCAATTGCGTGTCATGGTATCGAGTTTGCCATACTGGTATTAAAAGATATGGATCCATTGATGAATCAAATATCCAGATTGAGAATGATATTGATCATTGATCATATTCATGTCTATTCATAGTATCCAGAATGAACCATTCAGATATCTTCAAATATTCGTCTTCATTTGTTTTCAGTGCACTTCTTACTTGTCGGGCCTTTCAATCTCATCTAAGATCCGATGAGAAACACTGAATTCTCCAGCCAACCGCCACTTGTAAGGTCGGCAACGCATCTACGGTCTTCCGGTGCGCATCTTGCACCTCACTGTTCGGGAGCCAAGGGATGTCAACCCCACAATGGTTGATTATAACCCATTATCAGATCTAATGGTATATATATAATATATAATATATATATATGATCATTAGATCTATTATCTTATCTGATAATGGCCATATAACCTATTATATGCAATGGTATATCATCCCATTATCCCGATTATTATCCCTGTTATGTATATATATAATCAGATATCATCGGGGATAATGGGATTAATTATTTACCATTGCATACGATCATACCGTTACAATATATCAATGTGTTAACCGAGGATAGCCAAACCACCAAACCACCAGTGTCCTTTGATCCAGGGTACCAATTTTACCCGTACTGAATCACTATGTCACTATGTTTATCTATTTGTGGGATAACCATGGATAACCTGCATAGTCAACAGAGTTTGTTCATCCAGGATTGGCATTATTTGACACCACTCACTTTGCAACATTGAGAGTCAAACTCGTATAATGTAACCATTCTCAAATGGCACTGGCAGGGTTTATGATTGGGTTTACCACATTACATGACTTGCTTGGGTGCTTGTAAGGCCTTGGCATGTCTTATGCCGGGTCGAACTCAAACGATCTACATACTTTGCTATAGGAGCATTCAAAGGTTTTTATGTTCACTATCCTGCAAAAAGGAAACCCAGTTTTTTCAACGTAAATAAATACGTACTTCTTCTCTATTTGTGGGTGAGAACCAACCATCGGTTGAGAACCAACCAGAGCCAGTTCACTGTGAATGGCCACGTCTCAGCAAGGCAATCCATGCCGGGCTACCGGGTAAAGAGTGATTGACCATCCCCAATTTCGATGCCATATGAATTCCGTCCCCGATTTTTGGGTTTCATAGTGATTCAATCCTGTTCGAAAACTGCAGATTCCGTCGAACAGTTCCATCCCATAAAGTATTGCGGTTTCGGATCCCATCAGATTCCTAGAAATGATTCGTTAATCAAATTAGCTAACAGAAATCACAACAATAAATCCGGAATTATGTGTGTGTGTGTGGGTCATTCCGCCTTCTTTGGTGGTTAAATATGGCTAAATTATGCTACAGTAACCCCAAAAAAGATAGAATCTAGTGAATTTACACTTCAATAGTGATAGATAACTGTTTTATCTATTTAGGGGCTACTATAGCATGATTTAAATCATAGTGTCATAGTTAACATAAATCACACTGATCAATCCTCTTTTTGTATTGGTTATATGGTGCTCATTTTTTCGTGGTTTGTGCCCGCTATCTGGGGGCATCACCACCCTTCGAGCACTGGCTCCAAGCCGCAGGTCTTGATCTTCACAGTGATGCAGAGCACCATGGACACCATGGCACTGGTGGGTTGGGAAGCCCGGGCACCGGAGGGCACCGAAGGGCACCGGAGGGCACCGGACCGTCGGTGGTGAGTTGATGCTGGACGGGGCTGCCAGAAGTGATATCTATCTGTTTGTCTGTCTATCGATCTATCTATCTATCCATATATTCATCTATCCATCTATCAATCTATTATTCCATCTATCCATCTATCTATCTATTATGACCCTCCTCTGTACTACCAGTTTTTTTTCCTGGGGGTTCAGTACGCTTTTTAAAAAGCACTATTTTCCAAAAATCTAGCAGACAGTGGGTGAGGGTCCCGGGGCATGATATGGGGCCA
>Ga0126342_10003095_pt1 | contig 27089 bp, 22 predicted proteins | sample Cyp1metagenome_FD_92528 | JGI IMG/M metagenome (GOLD analysis project Ga0126342, IMG submission 92528) | Coral microbial communities from Lord Howe Island, Old Settlement Bay, Australia - Cyphastrea 1 metagenome | ecosystem: Host-associated > Invertebrates > Cnidaria > Coral ...
GCCAGATAAAGTGCCAGAAGGTATGCCAGATAGAATGCCAGATAAAATGTCAGATAGAATGCCAGAAGATATGCCAGATAAAGTGCCAGAATGTTTGCCAGATAGAATGCCAGAAGATTTGCCTGATAATATGCCAGAAGATATGCCAGATAATATGCCAGAAGATATGCCAGATAGAATGCCAGAAGATATGCCAGGTAGAATGCCAGAAGATATGCCAGATAGCCAGATACAATGCCAGATAGAATGCCAGAAGAATGTCTAATAGAATGTCAGAAGATTTGCCAGTAACAAAATGTATAAATGTCATGGTGGGGATCACACGAAGTAAAGTATTTTTTTTTAGTCGTCACCTTGGTTTGTAACCCCTATTCTAACCATAGATACAACCACAATCCAACAGCTGAGAAAGTTACAAACCAACAGAAGCCGCAATAAAAATATCAATTTATCATAAATCAACGATAAATCCCATGGTTCAATCTATCAAATATAGTTTGCTACTTCCCCATGAAGTCTCCCCAAGTCCTGAATGAAGGCTCGGGTGACCGTCACCGCACAGCAGCTGCAGAGAAAGGCGAAGAAGGTGAAGGCCATGAACATCCCCATGGCACCCCTGACGAATTTCCGAAATGAAGTTCGTCAAAAATTTCCAAGTTCTTGATTGTCCCAGCATTGCCCATAATGAAGGGTGGATATTTTTGTGTTTTTTTTTCGACATGGAGATGTGGTAGGTAGATATATGATATATGTTTTTGATGATGTGTTGAAGCGCATGATCGTATGTAGAATGTTCTAAGATCTTTCCTATGTGTTTTTTTGTATTCGTATGTATGCAGGGAAAAAATATTGCATTGTAAAATCATATAGATCACATGTATCAGGTGCTGGTGATTTAAAAAAAATCGCCATACCAACATTCGGAGTGAAGGGTCGCGTGGAAGGGGCTTCTGAGGGCTGGAAACAAAGTTGACAAGTGGCATGAAAACACAACATGAAGATGGAACCCACCAAAATATGGGGAGCCTTCCCCACATGGATGCCGTTTAAATCCAGATGTCGTTAACTCAAATTCATATGTTTGCTGGTAAAATCGCAATTTGTGCTGGTAAAATCACAATTCCGTCTGCACCAGTTTTGCTGGTGGAATCCGCAATTTTGCTGCTTAAATCCATATGTTTGCAAAGAAATCACCCAACAGAAAATGGTGACAACAAGGGACGACAATTGATGGTTCTGTGAAGCTACTTCTCATAGGGCCTATGGGCAGGGTACGTCTCACATTTCCTTAATGGAACTGGATCCAATGTGGTTTCATTTTCAGGCATCAAGGGGTGGGGGGAGGGGATTTCTATAGAAATCTGGCTGGCAGTTTCAACCATCCCGAATATATCAGTCGGAAAATGTGTTGGAAGGACTAAGAATGGAAACCAGAAATATACATATATATGGATACATACATATATATATGTATGTATACATATACATACATATATATATACATATATATGTATACATATACATATGTATATATATATACATATATATACATGTATATATATATATATATGAAATCCCTGATCAGACATTGGGACAATATATGGCCACTAGAAACGACATTTGTTCACTAACAAACATGGCTTCAAGAAATTTCGGAGATGGAAGACCTCCACCATTAATATCCATTGTGTTCTCGATCCTCTCCCTTTCCATTACCAAAGGCTATGTCAATAGGTTCATCAAATCACTTAATGTGGTTGAAACAATGTCATAAACCATCCCCAAAATCACCATTTTTTTAGGTGGTATGTGCACACCATTCCCAGTCATGGGTGGTTTATGGCACTGTTTTAACCACATGAAATCAAAATCCATTCACATACCATTAACTGCATAGGTTTTTGGATTGTCACCTTTCATGTCGCATAAAACTCTACGTTTTTTTTCATCAAAACACGTGACCGTCCCATCTGAATAGTCGGAATATACCCTCTGGTAATTTAATATAGCTATTGAAAATGGCCATTTATACTGGATTTACCCATTGAAAATGGTGATTTTCCATAGTTATGTTAATTTGCTAGAGGGTAAACTATTTTTAGCCTCTGGTTATTTGACATAGCTATAGACAATTGCCCACTTCTAGATGTTTTATCATGTTTTTTCTTAAAAAGAACAATTCTCCAGTTGACCACCTAATTTTACCATCCCCTGCTACAGGATGGTGCCACTTTAATAAGGAACTTAGCTCGCTATCCAAAAGGGGCCCCATCCTGTATATAATATACCTTATCATATCAGATCCCCACATGTTTTATCACATCATGTCCCATCAAAATCATCAAATCCAGTATATCCGATCCTGTTATGGATCCAGAACCCTGCTATGGTTTCATTCCGCCAAGCTGCGAATAGCTTGACGCACGTACAGCATGTCCCACTTGGAGTAGCAAGCTTTCCTGGGTGGTCTTATAAGTATTTGGGTTTGCAAACCCCAGTAGTCATATGCATGTATGTATGTATGTATGTATGTATGCATGTATGTATGTATGCATGTATGTATGCATGCATGCATGTATGTATGTGTATGAATGTATATATATTTATGTTGTATTATATGAATATATATATATATATACACCAAAATCTCAGTTCAGTTATGAACCAAAATTGCAAACTATGAGGCATCATCTTGTGAAATATGCAGACCGGCTGCTTGGGCAGTTTCACCCCAAGTATGAGGTTCCAAGAGCTGTTTCAAGGCCATATCTGCGGCTATACCCCATCTTTGGACAAAACCATGATGCACGTGGCCATGATCATTTATGGATAGTTATGGATGATTTTCTCGGAATTTTGCAGCCATATTTGAGTACAGGAGGTGTCTGGAGGGCAAAGGAAGGCCCCCTGCAGTTGTCTTTGTTGATTTATAACCCCATCTGACTATAGATACACAATTATGTCCATCATAATTCCTAGATAGCCTAGTTTAAACAAAAATCTACCCCGGGGTAAACCAACATAGATGTAGAAAATCCATAGTTTCCGAAAATCATCTAGAATTGGTATATATATATATATATTTATATAGGTTTTCCACACCTATGTAATGAAATACCAGGAGGTTAATATGTATCTAATATAAAAGTACATGATATCAATATCATATTAGTAAAAGTAACACTGATAAAATCACTGTAATCTAGTACTATCTATTGACAAACCACACAAAAATCTAGCTATGAAAAATATATGCACCCGTCTTTTTCGTTGAGCCATGAACCAACAAAAACCTATCCGGAGGCCCATGAAACCTGCGAGGTCTCTTGACAAGCAGCTGATGAGTTATAGAGTGCCTGGCGGCACCGATCACCGATCAAAAACGGATCAGAGTTCCAATGGGAATAGCATGGGGATTACCCTCTGGTTATGCCAAAATAGCTATTGAAAATTGCCATTTATAGTTGATTTTCCCATTAAAAATGGTGATTTCCAATAGCTATGTTAGTTTACCAGAGGGTAATGTGGGACAATGTCATGTTTACCATCCCCCAGTCATCACCATTTTTGTAAGTGGTATGATGTGCACACCATTCCCAGGAAAATGGGTGGTTGTGTGTATGCATTGTTTTACCCACTAAAAATACCAATGAAACGTGTGAGTTTATCATGATCATCGGATTCAAGGATAATGGAATTTAATGACCATAAAGATGGATATTCAACTTTAAAAAGACTGGTGGGGATCATTCGTACTCGTACCATGGGTTAGTTCACAATCCCTACAAAACCAGATGGTATAGCCCACTCTAACAACCAACAAGGGTATTCTTAACACCTCAAGTATATAGAGATGCACAAAAAAAACTAGACCCTAGACGTTCCATTTATATAATATGTCCATATATTTCCCCCAAAAGCCACCCAAACATCCGAAAGCATGGTATTTATCTCCAGAATGGCATACACTCCTACTGGTACCCATTTGCTGGTGATTTGTTTCACCATGACATGGGATTATCTTTGAAGTCGCATACATTACCCATGGTGCATAGGCCTGGCAGCAGTTGCATGTAGCCTCTTGCATCGTTTTCCCATGGGCTAAGGTACCAAAATGATCTAAAAACATCTCTTCCCTCTGGTAAACTCAGTTTGCGAACTGGAACATCACCATTTGTTCATCGCAAAATCATGCAACATCAAATATAAATGGCAAATAATGGCCATGTTCAATAGCTATCTTAGGTCAACGCTAAGCTTTTCGATCGGCAACACAACTTTTTGACCGAGGACCCATCGACCCGTGACGCGCCTTACTGACGTTGCTTCCAATCCAACCCCTTGGCGGCCAAGATGTTTCAAATCCACCATGAAAACCAGGGTCATGGGGAACCAAGATTAATGGTGGTTAATGGTGATTAATAGTGATTAATGATGGTTAATGATGGTGAATTATCTGGTTGGTGGTATACCTACCCCTCTGAAAAATATTCGTCAGTTGGAATAATGAAATTTCCAACTGAATGGAAAAATAATCCAAATGTTCCAAACCACCAACCAGCTTTACAATGAATCCCAAAGAAAAATGTGCAAAAACAGTAACTAGACGACGGATGGCCCGAGAGCGTAGAGAAACATAGTGAGACGTGTAAGTATGAAGATCTCATAGCATGAAACATAAATATAGAAATATGCGATGGAAAAACCTAAATATAGAAATATACTGTGATATTAAAAAATGAAGAAACATGGTGCAGACATTGAAGAAAGGAAGAAGATATTGAAGGAGGAAGAAAAGGAAGATGAAACGAAGAAGACACAAGAAGAAAAATTGAGAAGACACAGGAAGATGAAACGAAGAAAACACAAGAAGAATTGAGAAGGCACACGGCAGTGCGGAGAAGCTTTTGCGCACAGAAGTTTTTACATGCAGAAACCTTTACACACAGAATCCTTTACACACAAACACTTTTACACACAGACGCCTTTACACACAGACACTTTTACACACAGAAGCTATTACACACAAGCACTTGTACACGTTCACACACAGACACAGAAGCTTTTACACGCAGATGCTTTACACACAGAAACTTTTACACACAGAAGCTTTTACACACAGACGTTTTTAAACACAGACACTTTTACACAAAAAAAACTTTTACACACAGAAGCTTTTACACACAGAGGCCTTTACACAGAGACACTTTTGCACACAGACGCCTTTACACAGAGAAGCTTTTACACACAGACGCTTTTACACACAGACGCTTTTACACACAGACGCTTTTACACACAGACACTTTTACACACAGATGCTCTTACACACAGACACTTTTACACACAGAAGCTTTTTACACACAAGCACTTGTACGGAAGCTTTTGCACACAGGTGCTTTACACACAGAAGCTTAATCGAGGTTTTACCTCAGGTTTTGACGATCGAACCTCATTTCGTGCGAAAGGGTTACCGCCGAAGATGTTAAGTCGCAACTTTACCGCAGTTTTTGACGATCGAACCTCATTTCGTGCGAAAAGGTGGCCATTTCGTGGCGCCTCGTCGGCACCGCCCGCGGAGAGAGAGAGAGAGGGCAGGAGAGAGAGAGGGCAGGAGAGAGAGAGAGGGCAGGAGAGAGAGAGGGCAGGAGAGAGAGAGAGGGCAGGAGAGAGAGAGAGGGAGAGAGAGAGAGAGAGAGATATATATATATATATAATAATGAACACTGACAATATCTTACAATGAATCCCATTCCATTTTTGGAAGGCCAAAAAAGTGGGATGATTCCTCTACTAACTCACCATGATCTTTTCGTGGCTGTACTATCATCTATCTGCCTCGAGGGGATTCCAGTAATGGCATCTTCAGTGGGAAAGCTGTGCAAATGGACCGGCTTTAGCTTAAATGCTTGGCTGTAAAAAATGGATATCTTGGCATGTGCCTACAAATAGAGACTCAACAACTAACCAACATCTCAGGGCATGTCCGCATTTCTTTTTGCTGTGGTAAGCCCAATCAATAAGCCATCCCTAACACCAAGAAACATAGTTCATATTGATTTGATTAGTTCACCCCATAGAAATAAGTGGAGTAACCTTACAAAACTCATCAAAAATCCCACTTACACCTACAAACACCCCACCATAATTTCAATTGGGATATATCCGATCTTAGTTTCTGATATGTCTGATATATCCTGCAACATTCCAGGAGAACTCCCTAATGGTGGTAGCAGGCAGTTACAATATCTCTGGAAGAAATCCTGCACCACCTTGGATGCTTGAAAACCGGAAACAATAATGGGTAAACCAGCACCTATCAACTGGTGTCGCATTTCGCAACCATCCATTGTATCTTTATGTCAAGTGCTGAATAACTCAACAGCCTTGGAAAAAAGTCCTTGAACTGTTTCCCAGATGATCCCTACATTGATTTCGACCCCTATGTCCCATCATAAACCCATGAAATTCCTTTTTTGTTCATGGTAAACTCCAAAAGGCACAGAAAAATATTCAGGAAATCCCTTTGAAACATGGAAAAAAAGCGAAAAACAAAATGACTGTCTTCGGGTGACCCAAAAAACCAACTGACATTCGATCGGCATATTTTTTTGGCATTCTATCTGGCAAATATCTTGAACATTGACATGTATAAAATTGTTCATGTTTTAAGTCTGTCGAAAAAACTGACATCCTATCTGACACATATAAACTGACATTGCAACTGACATATTCTCCAGAACTCTGATCACATGATGGTCATGATGGTCACCTAGGAATGTTGTCAACCTGTTCTTTACCGAAACGATGCGAAACAAAGCCTCTCTATGTCATTGCTTGTTAGTACCGGAAGAAATCCTGCACCTATAATTAATGTCCTTTTGGTAAAAATTTAGATTGGCCGGTTTGGTATACTATCATCATTTACCTGTTCTTAAAAGGGTAGTTTCAAACCCCTCTAATATGTAACCTACCAACCAATGGGATGAACATCCACCGAAATTCCGGCATGCTCCGGCCGTCCGAGCTACGGAAAGCCCGGTTCAGTGCCCATCAACGTGGCCATTTCAGCGTCCAACAGCGCATCAGCTGTCGAGCTTTTGGACGTGACGGACAGCCCAGCGCCTCCAAAAACGCCAGTTGGAATTTCACCAGCTGGTTGGTGGTTTTTCGCCCTAGCCCTCTGAAAAATGATGGAGTCCGTTAGTTGGGATTATGAAATTCCCAACTGAATGGAAAATCACTACTTTTTATGAGTAAATCCACTCTAAATGGGCCATTTTCAATAGCAAACTGTTAGTTTAAAAAATGTTCCAAACCACCTGGCCCAGCCAGCAAAAATGTGGAAAAATCACCAGATTTTGGATGGATTTCAACAAACTGCAAACGCGTGGATATGTCCACCGCAAAAATTCTGATTTAAGCAGCATATAATATGTCTGTATGTGTATATGTATATGTATGTATATATATATGTATATATGTTGGATGTGTTATGACGTTTCAAGCGAAGACTTTGATTCATGTCATGAAATATCCCAGTTACAGCGTTGAGCCCAAATCTTCATCAGTCTGGTACACCAATAACAGGCTTCGTTGAATCCCATCAAAATCCCCCATGAAACAATGGTGGAATCTCTGTTTTCCCGTGAAATTCATCGCACGGCCTTCAGCGTTTGTCACGGAAATCTCCTCCTCCAGGGCTTCTGTGTAAAGGTGAAAGTAAGACAACTGGGCCGCCAGCGGCCCAGGAGAATATAGCATGGATTTTCAAAATCAAGGCCTTCAAAAAACCACCATTTTCTGGTCAAAACAAGGGACCAACTGTGGATCTGTGGGAAAAAAATGATTTCCCCGGCTCGATATCCCACAGACACCTTGATGCCCATGGCCACCGATCAGTTTCTAGGATGGTCAACTGATACCCACCAGATTGTAGTTATGCACTAGATCAAGAATATATAATATATAAAATATAATATATAATATATTAAATATAATATATAAAATATTATATATAATATAATATATATATAATATATTATATATTAATATATATATTTTAAATTATAAATTATATATTATATATTATATATTATATACTATATATTATATATTATAGAGTGTCCAATATTCTAAGATGATTTGACGCATTTGGAACATACCCTAAATTCCCAACAGCAACACCCCAGAAAGGAACCCAACACGACCCTCTTCAAGTGCCAGGGGGATTCTCCGTGGGCTACAAGTATGGTTAAGCCATGGCCCAGTTAGTTCGATGGCTTTACCGTTTAAACGTATCTGGTTATTTCCAGTTGCAATCTGTATAAGTGGGATATATCAATCATAATCGCCATGAAAAAAAAACGTAATTTTAAGTCCCTAAGTCAGATTCCATAAAACTGGGATGCACCACTATCCCCATTACCCTCTGGTAATTTGTTACAGTTCGCTATTGAAAATGGCCCAGTCGAAATAGTGATTTTTCCCATTAATAGCATGGTGTTATTTTCCAGATCGTTATCTAACAGTTTACCAGAGGGTAAACCTCCAATTTCCTATGGGAAAACCCATTGTTTTCCTATGATTTTCCCATGAAAATCCCCATGAAAATCGACTCGGCGAATCCAAGATTCAACCGGAAAAGCTCTCCCGCTGCATATTCGATTTGATATCCCCACAGCACAGCAGTTTAGCCTCTGGTAAACGTGGCTGGAAAATCCTCCATTTATAGATGATGTTCCAAAAACAAATCTCAATTTATAGAAGATTTTCCATTGCCATGATTACAAGAGGGTACCGGTAAACATCAAATGGGAAACAACCAGAGGATATCAGGATATCCTTTCCGCTCCTTAGAGGCTGGTCCTGGCGCATGGTTCGATTCTGACGTCCTCGGTGTGCTGGAGGTCCATGGCGAAAATCAATGGGTGCAAAAATGAAGAGTCAACTGGCCAATACTGATCTGGTTGGTGGTATACCTACCCCTCTGAAAAATATGAGTTCGTCAATGGGAATGATTATCCCATATAAGAAATGGAAAATGAAATTCATGTTCCAAACCACCAACCAGACCAGTATTTACCAGTATTTTACGTATACTGATAGAAAACCAGTATTTAATACTATTTACCAGTTAATGATCCGTTGATAGAATAACCAGTATTTACATAGGAAGAACCATCCATGGGAATATTACAGTACATGGAATATTATGCGTGGACAATCCCATTGACGATCCGAAGCTACGTAAATGAAGGGGAAGTTAACCAATATTTGCAGCAAGCCCCAGTCGTAGATAGAAAAGTTGGCAACCTGGAAATTGTCAGAAAACATCATATTTTTTAACATCCTGGAAGCACGGTTCTATCTCTGTGGGGGTTGTAACAGGGGGTTAACAATGTAAAAAAAAAATATGGGGATATCAATTAAGATATATAACTACTGATAAATGATGGTTGGTTCCAATATCATTATATCATTGGGGATTATCGTAGATTATCATCCACGAACTGGGTACATCTAGAGAAAAACCATAGGTTTTTGCCCAGAAATCTCGAGGTAAACCCTGTGTACATCTTCCCGGAACCAATTCTGGGCTTTGGGGAGTGAACTTCCAGTTCTCTAGAATAAACCACCAAGTGAAACTATATAAACGGATATTAAAAAACGGCCAACCATTCATTCTCAGGAAACACAATGCTTTGCAACCAAGATAGTATACACGTCTTTCTCCATAAATGTTGGCGAGAAATATACAAATCATTGTAATTCAACGTATCCAGAAACACATTGGCCTTGGCCCTCCTACTCAAACAGCCCAGCCATGACATTGGTTGCTATAGTGTCCACCCAGACTAGAATGGATTGGGCTCCCAACAACCAACTCCCACTTCTGTTAGTGGTTATACCCCCGTAAATATCTAACTAACACAAAATTTGGCGGATATCAACTTACAATACAAATCTCCAGTGTTGGTAGTCCCTTCGCCCTTCTGATGTCCACCCTGGACGGGTTGTGGATGGAATATATGGTAAGCATATGGTGCGAGACCCTATGTTTCTAGTTTGTATATACATCTATCTTGGCTGATTCAAATAAAGAACAAGATGAAAATACGTATGGATGTTTCTCTAATTGTGGTACCCCAAATCAGTGGTTTCTCCATTTAGAACGACCCATTTAGGGATCGATTTTAAGGAATCGCTTCCGGGAAGGCGGAACACGTTGATTAAGAAAACTCCATCGATGCAAAGGCCCCTAGTTATGGGTTCACGACCAAAAATCCCATCATTTTCAATATCCCATAATCATTTTATAATTAGCTCATAGAATGATATTGGAACCAACCATTATTGATCCAATCAGATTGATATCCCTCTCTATATACATATATATATAATATGATTGTTTTATACATTGTTAACCCCCCTATTTCAACAACCCCCAAAGAAAAATCCGCAATGATCATTGGGATGGTGAATCCTATGTGTTCCTGCGAAAGTGCCCATTTTCCCCTGGACCTTCCACGGATCGACCCGCTGTCCCAGCATCTGCGACTCCGCCTGAACCTCTTCGTGGTGCTCTCCTGGTGGCTTCGTGGGAATGGCTACAGCATATATCATAATGAAGTAGACAGTCGGTCATAGTGGTTAGTGGCTTGGCTAATTCTCAATACATCTGATACACCCTGGAAAATAGGTAGCGAACTGGGAAGTCACCATGGCTTAACAACTACATCATCATCAAATGATCTATTTCTATGGGCCATGGCTTCCATAGAAAAATCAGGTCTAAGAAGCCACTGGCGTTTTGATGGGCCAGTGGGAAAAACAAAACCGTGCACGGCCTAGGAAACACCAACGGTTCTCTGGGCGGGTACGCGTTGACATTGCGTTTATGGCATATGGATCTCCGTACGGCAGCCAGCCATTCGTAGACGGCATCTACATCCTGACCGTCCCTTTCAACCCGCCGTAGAACGTGTCGATGGTATCCCTGCGATGAGGGCAATCTGCGTTCCCCCATCAATGTGAGGCGCCCGTTCGATAGCGTTCAGTTGGTGAACATAAATCCAATTTCACTATGGTTTATGGTACGCAAATAACTATAGTTACTGATAGCTAAGTTGGTTTATAAATCCAATTTCACTATGGTTTATGGTACGCAAATAACTATAGTTGGCGAAAATAACGATAGCTGAGCTGGCGAACATAACTTCAATAACTATGGTTTATGATACCTATAGCCTATAACTATCGTATTCATGGGGCGAATCTAAACCATTATAAACCAACTTCTAACTGGGGGGCCTCACATTGGGCCAACCACAGGTCGAGGTCAAGGGATCGGCTTGAGCGGCGATACCGGGCAAAATTTGGGGTCTCCTATATAGACAAAGCCATATGTGCCATGGTCAAAAGATGGGGTTAGTGGTTTTTCTGGATTTAAAAAATGATGTGATGGTCATTGATAGAGGGAATCCTTAAGTAGAATCTGGGATTTCATCAATTTCATCGACCCAAATTGGATTTCGCAGAAATCCCAAGGGATGGAGTGGTGAGTAGGCAATCCCAATCAATGCAGCTGCATGGATTTCAAAGGGGTGATCCTCACCAAATCTGGCCTGGCCTGGCCATATTCTATCCACTCCAGGGTTGAGCCCTACCCCTCTGAAAAGTATGATGGAGTTTGAGTAACAGTTGGGATGATGAAATTCCCAATATGATGGGAAAAATCATCCATTCATGTTCCAAACCACCAACCAGTATATATATATATATATTTATATGTGTGTGTGCGTACCACATGCCTGATTACTATAACTATTCATAATTACTAAGTGTGTATTTTATATATGTATACTGTATAATCACTAGTAATTTCTATATAGTTACCCGCAACACCAGACCATTATATATAGTCAATTATAATCATATCCATACGAGTTGTATATAATCACCTACAATTCCTAGCCAGTAATGAGGGTATATATATAATCATATCATATCATATCATAACATACCATACTGTGGATGGAAGAAATCCTGCACCACTTTGGATGGTTGAAACCCTATAGTATGCCCTATAGATAATGGGATAAACCACCGGTTTCAACTGGTGATTCGGATTTCGCAACCACCCACTATTAATCAGTTATGATATGGTGACCTTTAATCATAGTATCATATCATGTCATCACTATCATTACAACACTTTTCCATGATAGATTCTAGATGATTAATGATGACATGTTGCATCATATCATTTCATGATATATCCATTAATTGTCAATTGTCCATGACTATCCCCTCTAAACCCTATCATTTCATGATATCACAAACAGTTAACCCACGCTTCAAAACTGGACCCAATCCCGGATAGATTTCGAAAGCGCTAGCGATGATTTTTTGATGTCACCAAGCCAGGCTTCGATTCTTTTTATTGGGAAAAACACGTTTCAAAAATCACTTTTTAACATATAGTTGCATACTTCTTAGCTAAAATTATTGGAGAATGTTGAATTTGAAACCATGTTAAACAATGAATTGTGCATGCAAAATCGGGGTTCAACATGTTTAAAGTCCAGGAATAAGATAATTCCGCCAACGGCAATTGGGATTTGGACGACATCCATAGGCATGTAACCAGCTTTTATGAGGTATATCCATGGATCAAAAATGGCCCCCCTACTTACGGTGGCCTCCTACTTGCTGAAAATGAGTTGAATAAGGGTTTCATGAACTTAACTAATGATACCAATTTTTTGGTAAAGCACTAAACATGATACCCTCTGGTAATTTAACATAGCTATTGAAAATGACCATTTATAGCGAGTTTTCCCATTAAAAATGGTGATTTTCCATGGCTATGTTAAATTACCAGAGGGTAAACATTGATAAACCACCCATGGTTTGATGGTTTATACCATCCGTTTCTGCTCAAAAACTAGGGATGGCGGATTCTACCTGAGCCCGACTGTCATCCCAAACAGCCTCTCCTTTCGGCAAACTGGCCTGCACGGGATGTCGACATAGCCACTTTCATCCCAGATCACCATTGATGGATGATTTATGGCCATCAATTACCAAAAATGAACCAAAGCAAATGATATATGTGTATATTATATACATATATCATTATATTATATTATATTGTATTGTATTGTATTGTATTATATTATATCATATTATATTATATTGTATTATATTATATTAATTATATTATATTATCTTATATTATACTATATTTTATTATATTATATTATATTATATCAAATTATCTTATATTATATTATATCAAATTATATTATATTATATATCATATTATCTTATATTATATTATATTGTATTATACTATATTATGTCATAATATGTTATATTATGTTATAGCATGTTATATTATATCATATTATACAATATTATATAATAATAATATATTATAGCCATATTATATATATACATATATTCATATATCATACATATATATATATATGTAAAATATTATATATATATATATATATATATTACTATATACATATATACTATATAAATATATTATATACATATATATATATTGGCACACAGTGGATGTAACACCTCTGGCGGCCATGACAACGGGGTGACGGTGATAATCCACCTTAAAAATGGTTGCTTCATGGCAAAGATCTTACCACATTTGAGTTTGTCTGCGAAGTTTGGGCCGCCTAGGAAAGTTCTATGCAGAAAGCTATTTAGAAAGGGACAATAAATTACCAAGTCCGCTCCAAGATCTATATAAATGAAGACCAATTCAGTACAACATGAGCATTTTCAATCCATCATAGCCAATAAACCTATACCATCACAACTGGTTGGTGGTTTTAACCATCTTGAAAAATATGAGTTCGTCAATGGGAAGGATGACATCCCATATATGAAATGGAAAATAAACAATGTTCCAAACCGCCAACCAGACAATCAATACTAGGCTTGTTTCAGACTCAAAATACGAGTTGCGGGTCGCTCCCCACAATTATGGAGGAGCCTGTGCCATGGGTCGTAATTTATTTTCACGATTTGCTATGTGCGACATACAAAATACCAGTAATATCTCTGCAAATAAATGGAATATACAGATATATACAGAATAATCATGTATGATCATGTATCCTTATATAACTAGTATGACCTCCAGAATAATCTACCCAGTGGTCATCAGTGGTCCGCCTGTCGGGCATGCAAGAGCGTGACCTCGTCTTCCTGACAACAATGTTGGGCCGTTGCTAGCTTCACTGGGAAGATTTACTCGGAAAATTGGAATCTACTCACCAAAACTAGGAAAAATATGGGTGAAAATGAGGATTTCAAAGGCAAACTAGTTGGTCAACAATATACCCGTCAATTGGGATCATCATCCCGTTTGCCGGATTATTTTTAACCGCCAATCAATGCGCTTGCTTAACTTACCAACACTGCTCTGAAATCAACGAGCAAATGATGAATTCGCCAGGTCCCAGAATGGCCAAATCTAGGCCAAATCTTAGATACTCTGCAAAAAATGACAAATTCTTAGCTGGTAAGTAGATAATCCCATACCAAAGGACTACCCTCTGGTAAACTAACATAGCTATGGAAAATCACTATTTTTAATAGGTAAACCATCTATAAATGAGCCACTTTCCATGGCTATGTTGGTTTACCAGAGGGTATTTTGGATGAGTTTCTAGCCATCCAGTTGATTGACCCAGACATGCTGGAAAAATAAGAACCCAACCAGTTGATTTCTTTTGCTTCTGTGGGTCACCAAAGTATTCCAGCATCTGGCTGAAGTAAAGAAAACACCAACCTGAAAGGTTTTTTTAAGATTTACGTCGTGAGGTCGCGACAAGGTCGTTAGTCATGGCAAGCTGGAAATTCCATGAAATTCCTCTACAAATGGGCATCTAGACATCGGAAAATCATCTACAATAAATGGATATGTTCCGGTTGTCCAACCAAGATTTTACCATTGTGGCAAGCAAACTGCTACAATGAATTAGTCAGAAATGTGTCAAAATTCATCATCCATCCCATAATGAATCCTTGTACTGGGATGTCCTGGGTATACAAAGCCCCATCAAAATTGATAACCATTCCGCTAGTATATGGCTGTACAATCCAATCTATTGACCATGGCACACTATGGCGTCCCAAAAACTCACATAGCTCTGGAAATTCCTGGATTTCCCATAGTATCTATGTTAGTTTACTGGAGAGTATCACCATTTTCCCGCCTAATCCTTTCCCAATATCATACTACACACCCCCCAGAAATCATCAGAAATCATGGTTTAGTAGGTCAATTTAGAGTACCCATTTAAAAGGGCTCCACCATCGTAGCATCCTACCATCTACCGTCCATCTACCGTCCTCGCAAGTCGAGCTGGCCGTCGGCACGCAAACAGCGAAGCATCTGGCAATGATTGCGCTCGCCAGTAGCGCCTCATCCAGGTGGCGGATTGCGGGGTCGGATGACGACCACGTGCGGAATCTGCAGAATCCAAACAGAATGCTGGCGTCTAAATCCTGATGGATGACAAGGCAGATATCAATACATATCATGTCTATGGAGATGGGTAGGACTGCCGTTTTATGGGGACGTGGCAAATGGCACATGGCACATTGGGATTTTTTCTGGGGATAGGTTCATTTGATGGAGATATACTGGAGGCAAATAGCGAGAACATATCATTTTATGGGGTATACACTGAGGATGTAGTCAATAATCATTGGAATATTGTGACTGGGTTGGTGGTTGGCGTTTCTTTGGCTGGCTTTGTCCCAACATGGTGCATTGGCAATTTCAAGGAGGATTTACAATCAAGAATGGTGATGGAATATAGAACCAATAAGGGAATGTAGAATCAATATGAACGAAGGACATGACATGGTTTTGCCCAGACATACGGTAGGGTATATCCCACTAGAAAATGCTGGTACGAGTACCAAAGTGCAACCTGCATACCGCAGGAAATCGTTGCAACCAGGCAGAATCATCCGCTGCATGAAACGAAATCAATAAAATTCTGCAATTATTGATTTATTGATGTATGTTGATCCATATAGATGTATGTTGAGGATGTAAAATAAAATTATAAATTCATATGGCTTTACATTATTTACATTCTAAAATTCTGCAAACTAAATGTATGTTGAGGATGTCATAGATCCATATAGATCCTGTACATTTGAAGATCGCGACAGCTACCGAAAGGATACCTGTCGAACAGGAGACCCAGGAGACCCCAAAAACCCTCTGGTAGTGACTAACCTAACCGTTTGCAAACTGGAAAATGGCCCCACATTGTTGATATTGGTTATTATATACCTATATATTCCTATGATAATCCCACTATATCCCCATTTATAGTTGATTTACCGACATGCTGATTTTCCAGTTCGCAAACTGAGTTCACCTTTACCAGGCCAGGTTTTTCTGGTTTTGCCAGGTGTCATGTTTAACATTTCCATGAGCGGCTCACAACTGGGTCTTCAGTGCCTTTCGTTCCAGCTTGGAGCCCGTACTTGTAGCAGCACTACGTTGCCATGCATCCGGTTCAGTACAAACTCTTTGGCTTTGCAAAACTATGAACCAAAACGAGTAGCTGCGGCACAAACAAACTATGGTCATAATCTTTGGTAGTCAAAAGAAATCATGTCATCTTTTGCTGGTTGGCTGGTTATTTTCTATATGGAAATGGGTCAAACCATATTTGGGTAATGAAAATCTATAAACCAGCTATTTAAGGGTACCATTCGAGCACCAGGGTTTTGACTCATGGCCATATCAAGAAACTAAAGGATTAAACGAGCTAAACCCAATCTTTTTTGGATGAAGAAACTGGGCTGCGCCAAGGCGGAGGCGAGAAGCTGGATTTATTTTTTTTAATCGGCTCTTTATTGGGGAGAAAATGAACAGCCACTGTCTCTATGGATGAATCCATACCTGGGTTTTTGTTTACCCGGCCTGGTAAACATACAAAAAGCTATTGAAAATGGCCCATAGAAATAGTTGATTTTCCCAGAAAACATGGTGGTTTTCCATAGCTATGTTAGTTTACCAGAGGGTAACCACCAACCAGTCGACTTGTATGTTTAGACCCTCTGGTATCATCAAACATAGCAATGGGGGATTTTCCAGCTGTGTTTGATGATAGTGAAGGATATCGGCTAATATCTCATTAATCTTCCATGGAAAAATCCCATTTATAGGTGATGCATCCCCATCAAGTTGATGGTGATGAATCCCATGAAACTTAGCATTTGGACATGAATATTCCAATATGTTAAAACTGTTATCAATAGATATTGTCCATAAACATGGCCATATTCCAATATATTCCACTACTTTGAACATTCTCTGGATATCATTGTAGGGTACCCTATTTGGGCGGAGTTGACACAGGCCTAGCCTTGGAAATCAGTGGTTTGTTTCCTCCAAGACATCCAAGAGTCAGGTCCAGCAGGTCCATATATCCCATAGCTGATGGATTTCTGGTGGATATGTTACAACCATATATTATATATATATTACATATGTTGAGTGAGTTGATAAGCCAACTTGTAACGGGGAGGCACCACTTTGCGGGCAAATGATCCTCAATCTCTCAATCTCCGACCCCTCCAAGACCTCAAGTGCATGTTGCACAATATCACAAGAGCTTCCATGTAGATGGTTTGTTTCCCAACTTCCCTGCATGGGATAACTTCAAGAATCAGGTGGTGACAGGTTCGTCCATCCAAAGCCTACCTATTTGCAGAAATCTTCGGGTGTAACTGAAAACGGAGTAACCCGTAACAAAAAAAAGTTTCAGGTAGGAAATGAGGTATACCCCAAAAACCCCATGAAATAACCATGAAATAACCATCTTGATAGTGATCATGATAATAAAGCCTTGCATTTAGGGGTGCAAATCCAACAAACTTCCGATCTTTTGCGGGTCAAATCCCCGATTAAAAAAATCAAATCCCCCATCAAAACAAAACATGCTGATTTTGCATGTTAATCCGGAATCCAATCCCACCACACAGGGTTCCCCAACCAAACGTATACAACCGTATTAATTATAGGTAAATATCGGTGGAATTATCATAGGTATATATATTTATATCAATTATTGTTAGGTAAATCATATGATATCAACTGATGTTCTCCAAAGATAGGTTGCCACCATTGGTTCATCCGTTGCTTCATCATGATCCCCCGTTGAAACCACCTTGGAGGATCATCTCCCATTGCTTTAATAAGGCCCACAAAAACCGTTAAAACCAGATACCCGGCCTGGTAAACTTTTACATAATTAGCGACCTGGAAAATGACCCCATAGAAATCATTGATTGACCTAACAATTGTGTGTTTTCCCAGTTCGTTATGTAAACGTTTACCAGGCCGGGTATCTGATAGTAATGGGATGATCCTCCAGGTCAACCAGAGATCCGATCCAATCCTCAGCTGAATGTTCATCATCACCAGATTCTCGAGCCCAGTCTGGTTCCTTCCAAAAGATCGGGTGATAAACAAACAGGAAGCTACTTATATGTCAACCAGACCATAGCTTATTCTAACTTTCTTGAAACTTGAAAAAAAACGCGACAAACGCACAAAAAGGAAAAAACAAAAAGCAAATCAGCAAAATCCAAAAAACACAAAAGCAAAATCAAAGGGGAAAAAAGGTGAACAAAAAACAAGTCAAAAAGGGAAAAAATGGGGACAAAATGGACTTGTCCATTTGCATTTTGTGTGCATTTATTTTGTTTTTTTTCGATTTTTTTTTTGTTGCTTTTATTTTGCTTTTTTCCAGGCAAAAAGCAAAAAAAAACAAAATAAAAGGAAAAAAAATCGAGAAAGCAAAATAAATGCAAAAAAAATACAAATGGACAAATCCATGTTTTTCCTTTTTTTTCCATTTTGACTTTCCATTTTTTCCCATTTATTTTGCTTCCTGTGCTTTTCAGTTTTGAAGTTTTGCTTTTTGATTTTCCATGTGTTGTCGTTTTTTTTGCATTTTTTTCAAGTTTAAAAATCATTAGAATAAGCTATAGGGGTGAACACAAAGCTACTTGATTTGATTTCGGGGAAAAGTTGGTTTTAACATGTTTAATCAAGAAACATTGTGATTTAACGAGTACAAATTGGAATTGACTCGACATCATATCGGATGTTACAAGCAAACTTGAGGATTTGACGATGTCTGATGTCTCAGTAACAAATACAGTATATGCAGTTCATTGGCGGAAAAAACTATAGCTTCTTTACTAACGCAAGTTGGTGACCCACTGCCATCAAACATCATCAAAAATATTTCGGACTAATCCTGCAATCATTATGATAGGCCCCATTCGCCTCCAAATCATATAAGATATGAATCAGCCCCTGAGATATGATAGAATCGGCCTCCAAATCTTCATGATAGGCCCCATTTGCCCCTGAGATCATTTTGTTTCATCCAAGAAAAACGTCACTGCTCAGCGGCTCGACGTGTGTAAAATGAGACACTGGAAGATTCATAGGAATATCCCAACGGTTCCGACATAAAAATCCTGATCTTTTCGACCAGACTTATCCCTGGTTGGTGGTTTTAACCGTCTTGAAAAATATGAAAGTCAATGGGAAGGATTATCCCATATATGATGGAAAATAAAAAATGCTCCAAACCACCAACCAGTATCAGGTATTAGGCGTTCCACTGTATTGACGTCTATCATGGCCTGGTGTGAACAATAGTCGCTGTGATTTTCGCGTTGAACTTGCTTGAGAGTCCCCTAAAAATCGTGGATTCTCTTGGATCATTCCAGATTCCGATTGTAAATGATAGAGCATCTTGGAAATGATATAACAGCATCCATATATCCAATGGTTGCTGAATCCTGAAAGTTATCATCAAGAACTGTCGTATCATCTCCATCGCCAAGGTACATATGAGGTGGTGAGCCCTAGTTATGTTCGTTGGTTTCTGGTTATCCATCTGGAAGAAACCCAACAGCAAAGCAACTTAGCTAAGCAAGGGGGCCCATCATATATTATTCAAAGGTTAAATGTCTTTGCCATGGTTAAAACCCGATTTTCAATGTTAAACACCTATGTTGACGGGTTAAACCCCCTATGTTGATGATCAGGTTGAACCCAAAAAGAAACGTCAGAACACGACTGTCTCAGGTTTGGCCTGTCCGTTCGAAAACTTAGTTTTCAGGGGGATGTGATAGGTTGTGATATCCTCCTTTATGGCTACAAAAATATTCGCCCACTACAGGATCACAGAAATGGAGCTGTCCTAAAATAGGGGTATACCCCCCAAATCATCATTTTCAATAGGTTTTGGGGCATCCCCACTTTAGGACACCTCCATTTCTTCCCCCTGCAACCGAGAGCTCGTGCTGGAACTTCCCCAGAGGTCACTTTCGCGGTAAGGACATGGTTGCTCTCAACACCCCTACGTTTGGACTGGTTTAAGGGAAAGTCTATAGGAAACCATGCTGGTTGGTGGTTTTAACCATTTTGAAAAATATGAAAGTCAATGGGAAGGACTATCCAATATATTATGGAAAATATGTTTTTTTGAAACCACCAACCAGCATGTTTTTTCCTATGAAATATGGGGGTTTCCTGCAGATACGTTACGTAAATTGGGTACAATTGAGAACAAGATCCGCGCAAATGACTTGGTAAAAGTTCTGATTGGCTAACAAGATGGTTTAACACCCCTAACACCCCACAATTAGCCATACTTCTTCTCCCCTTGTGGTTCTCATTTCCCTATGGAGCAACCAATGGTTCACCATCACCAATGAGTCCCATTGCCTCGGTCAGCAGTGGCTCCTGTGCTGTGGCATGGGCCCAGTAAGGTTTGAAAAGGCGCCAAAAAAAAAGTTGATGTAAACTCCTCAGGAAACCAAGGTGCTTTTAGTTGTTTTTTTTGGATGTGTGTGTGTGTACATCTTCTGGAAAACAATTATTATATATATGCATATATGCCACACAAAATATTGTATATAAGGTTACCGGTCAGGTCATCTATCCCGTGCCGTGGGAATCCTTATATATCCGGCCAGGAAACCCCCGTGGCCGTGGCATTGCCGTACGGCAGTTCTCTCCGCTCCGTAGGAGAGAGGCGCTGCCCACCCTGCCGCCGACCCTACAAACATACCGCAATTTACAGTGTTTTGTGGCTTTCCCATGTTTTCGGTCTTGTCGATTAAGATGGGTCAACATGGCCCAACATAAGCCCTAAAACGCGCGCAAGCTGGCCCAACATAGCCTCCAGATGGCCCCAACTGGTCCAAGCCGGGCCAACCTCGCCCCAAGATGCGCCTACTACAGACCCTATGGATTGATGACCATGCCCCAATATGGGCAATGAGGCAATGAGTATCCAAGAAACAGTATCCCCAAGTTTTAAGCATGGCACTTAAATGACTACGGATCACAGATCTACAGTACACTAACATTAGAAAATATTAGAAATGCAATTCGGAAATTCAAACCATTTCCACCATTTCCACAGCCCCTTTGCAATCTGATGTATCTGTACCCTCTGGAAATTCAACATCTGTCGCTGTGGAAAAATCATTGAATCATCACCCCAGGGATCCCCGATTTCACAGGCCATGCCCAGTGAGTTGTTGAAGTGCCGCTCTATGGGAACAAATCATTTCCTAGAATTCTTTGTTTGGTAGTCGTATCATAAGTACTTGTGTTCATATCGTGTTTTTTTTGTTGCCTTGATATGCCTTAATTGTGTGTATATATATAATTATATATCCATGCATGTATGCTCAGAATCCTGTGTTTGATGGTCAGATCTTCATGGTAGTATAAGCTACAAGCGCTCAAAAACTTCACATCAGACCATGATGCCCCGAACACAGTCACAGTCATGAAGGATGAATTGTTCAGCTGCTGCTCTGAAGATTCACTTCAGTGAATGCTTCGAGCGCCATCTCCAGGTCTCCACCCATATGCCGCAAGGGCGTATGCCGAGGTCGGGCGCACGAGGACCGTAGTGACAGCATCGCATGGCAGGTTCTCCGCCGCCAACATCTTCTTTGGAAATCGGCAGAAATGCCACATTCAACATGAAAATCATCCAGATCAACACATGCCCATTTTGTTGGTTCAGTTCCCATGTTAGCACAATCCTCCATCTGAGTCATGCCTCCACCGTGAAACGTGATGCAGTTGTCGCTTCTCCCGTCCTTCAAAGGTTCTTGTTTGGCCTGGCGCTGGGAAAGTGGTATCATGAGATAACCTTAGCCTCCCAAAGTTGTGCCGTGGGTGCCCCTTTGTTTTGTTATAAGCTGGTGTATGAACCCATCTAACTGGGTTCATAACTGTAGTAGTCACCATATTATTTGGCAGATCATTGGAATAATTGGGAGTAACTGACCTTGGTCTGCGGAAGGAGTTGCCGAAACCATAATTGGGATAATCCATTGGTTTAATGCGGTTACCGAAACCATTGATAAAAATGGGGGTATACTTGATAATTTAGCATTCTGCATACGAGCCTTTTGTTGTAATGTGGAGTTGAGTAGGGAATGAACGGGAATTAGTTCAAACAACTGCGGAAGGTGTTGTCCGGCCAAGCAATTACAGTAACAGATTTCAGTTGCCTTCACACCTCTTGGTCTTGGGGTGTGGTGAGGCAAGTGGGTTTGAGTGGAAGAGGGGGACAGCGTCTGGAAATTTATATCATATATTGTCTGTATGTGTATCTATATATATATATATACGTACTATGCGTATACCGATGTTATATTCACTGCAAATGTATTATCTACTAGTTGTTAATTGCAATGTATGCTTGTGATACTAATGTATAAATATATTTAGATACATGTACAATGTCTTCTATGATTGTATGTGTATAAAATGATATATACATATATACTACGTATATACACACTACTATCAGTCGTATACATTAATAAATCACCATGATTGACCAATCAGTCGTCCAACATGTGATCTGAAATTTCCGGATAATCCACTGATCCAGTCGTTTTGATCCACTGGGTACCCCAACCGTCTTTGACCTTCCAGGTACCAGGAAAGCACAAAGAGCCAACCTCCGCAGGGCCATTGTTTAAGCATTGGGTCATTGGGGGCTCAGCTATTGGGACTTAGAGTTGATCTACCTAAAAAAAGTTGGTTTTGTTGTCATTTTCTATGAATTCCAAATGGTTTATCATAGATAGATATACAAATGATATATATATGAATATATCGAACTGGTTGATGAGTGAACATAAAGTTTAGCAAACTAAACTGAAGTGGAAGGTGCCACCTGCTTTTTGTGAGCCACCCATTCAGAATGGGGACTGAACTTCTCCTAGTTTCCTATCGTGTCTGGGCAAAACCCCTAAAATACCTTACTTCAAGTGATCCCCACCCTGACATATATACTATTTTGACTCAGTAGTTTCTGACATAGTCTGGAAGTATATATGGCATATATGTTTTGTTTTCGACATTTTTTCTGGCATTCTATCTGACATACATTCTAACATTCTGTATGGCATTCTCTGCAGCATTGTCTCTGGCGTGGGTCCAGGCGTGCATCCAGAGCTTGCCATTTTTAAATGGCTTGGAAACATAAAGCTGACATCAGGTGGAGATGAGGACAAGAAGGAGCAGGAGTAGGCGCAAGAGGAAGAGGAGAGGATGAAGGAGGAGAAGCAGGAGGAGGAGTTGCACCTTCGTTAAAATCTAAAGACCCTCACCTGGTGGGCGGGGAAAAAAGCCGGCTAAATTATTCATTATTCTTTAAAAAAAACATTTGATGGTTTAAAACACCATGTATCTGAAAATGTAATCAAGAAAAACGAATTCTCCAAACTGAAGTAAGGTCAGTTTGGGTATGATTCTCCCAATATCTCCCAATCCTACATCTTTCTGGTCGTAGGTTCCTCGTTCTCCTCGTCAAGGCAACACTGACCCCAGGCCCCCGCACGCGAAAATGCCAGCTCCCACAGATGCATCTGGCATGGTGCAATGGGGCGAACTGTCGAAGCATTTGAAGATGCACTAAGATGCAACCAATGTACTGTGGCTAAATATGCCTAAATCCAAATGTTTCCTGGCCAGATCCACCGTTTTTAGTTGCTTAGATACAAATCCTTGTTGGTAATGAAGTTTGTCAACCCAGGATGAATGCTGACTCGTTCATCTCATAGGGAGAAAGACATGTTTGAAGTTAAGATAGTACCGGATCAATTTGGTGGGGAAATCCCAACTAATTACCCTCTGGTAAACTAACATAACTATAGAAAATCACCATTTTTAATGGGAAAATCCACTATAAATGGTCATTTTCAATAGCTATGTTAAATTACCAGAGGACCCCGGATATTAGAAACCAGCAATCATTTGGCATAGCAAGACTAGTGGAAGACCACTCCCGATTTGACTAAGATTCGACCAACCGAACCTACAAATCAACCACAAAAAAAAGAAGTTCATCAACAACATTGCTGGTTGGTGGTATGCCTACCCATCTGAAAAATATGAACGTCAGTTGGGATTATTCTTCCCAGAATGGAAAAATAACCCAAGCGTTCCAAACCACCAACCAGTAACAAAACCCAGTTGCAAGTAGATTAAGCTAAATAACTTGTAACTGGGCTTAAACCACTTGTAACTTATCCATACTTATCCTATAAAACTTGTGGTTTTACTAGTAACTTATCCCATAATTTATACCCGCTGGTTATTTAACATAACTATGGAAAATGGCCCATTTATAGATGGTTTACCTGGCTTTATCTATTAAAAAATGTGATTTTCCATGGCTATGTTAAATAACCAGATGGTAACTGTTATAACTGTTTTTTTTCCCCCACGTCTCGTGGGATGAGCCACACAAACTCAAACCCCTCCCGGGATGATCTGAAAAAACCAGTCCTGCCGGAGATGTAAACCCCGGTCCTGCCGTGCTCCCCAAGTTATGTAAGTTATGTAAGTTATGTGCATAATACATATAATAATAATATAATAATAGTACTAACAATAATAATAATAACTCTAATAATAATAATGATAATAATAATAATAATAAACAATAAATAATAATAGTTTATATATATATAAACATAGTTCAGTTGTCTTAGACTCACCTGTTTAATGGATTTCAATTGTATATCCACCACAAATCCTATTAAAGTGATGGACCAGCCGACCAACCTACCTATCTTGGGATACCCACATTAATCACGACTAGTATGGCACATCCTGACCTGGACCAGTTAAGATCCTCACTGTGCCAGCCCAGTGCAAACATGTGCAAACTATCTATCTCTCTTTAGCTGAGGAGTATTCTATGTCCATTTACATCCATTTACATAAAATAAATGAATCTCTAGCTGATGATCACATCTTCCTGTCAATATCATAATACCTGTTAATATCCAGTCGATAACCATCCATAATACGGCTAGTTCTGACCATCCATAATGCCTGTTAATATCATAATACTAGTATTACTGAACTAACAGGTATTATGGATAGTCAGAACTCAAGATGGCTAGTAAGTTATTCCAGTTATTAGATCTATGGCTTAATAACTATCGATGGTCTCATCCAGTCGATATCAAGATGGCTAGTTCTATCGACCCTTCCAGGTTGACCCGAGGTCCACAAGGTCCCCAACACTCCACCCACTGTGATGGGCTCTCGGTCTGCAGCAGGCTGGTGGATCAAGAGAGGAACAAAGAAGAATTGAGTTGCTGATATTTATATGATTTAGGTTGTTTTAGTATGATTCAATCAATAGTAATGTTAGTATTCAATAGCAATTTTAGTATGACTTAATGAATAGTAAATTTAGTCTGACTTAATGAATAGTAATTTTAGTACGACTTAATCAAAACAAAGTGTTCAAAACCCTGTGTCATTCCATTCTAATCGTTGATTAGCCATTGGCCCATTGGCGGATGATGACAATCCCCAATATAGTGGATAGTAAAATCCTCTACAACCAACAAACAGCGGTGTTGAGCAGCTAGATGGAGATTTCACCTATTGGAAAGATATAGACATCACCGACTAAATCGACAAATGGGGATTGGCAGCCACCAACTAATTTCTCATTGAACCCAGGGTGTGAACCAACAAAATTGGTGGTTGCAGCAAGAAAGGTAATATGACATCGACAAATTATAATCAAACACAGTTTTTGAATGAGTTAAGCAGTTGATACCCTCCAGCAATTTGACAAAGCTATTGAAAATGGTCCATTTGTCACTGATTTACCTATTCAAATGGTGATCTTCCATAGTTCGCTTAGTTTCCCAGAGGCTCCAGAGATAGCAAATTCCGGTGGCGCGGCGTGACAGTTCGGCCGGCACTGTTCGTCCCTGTGGGGAAATCTCCGAAATATGTCCGAAGCTTTAGAGCTGGGGAAAAACATCGTTCACTAAATCTCATTGGTAGTTTTAACCATCTTGAAAAATATGGAAGTCAATGGGAAGGATTATCCCATATATCATATATCATGGAAAAATAAAACAAGTTCCAAACCACCAACCACTAAATTAACTCAATGGAGGATTTCCAGAATACCATGTTTGAGCAAAACGCAGGTTTGTCCTAATTTTCTCCTCTAGCCTTCTATGAATAGGTTCAATTGGTGTTGCCCTGCAAACAGTCATGTTCAGCATAACAATATGAAATGCAAGCAGCACCCAGGTCTTTTTTTTTCAGGATTCCACAAACAATGCTTAAGAAACATAACAAGGCCCACCTGGAACCAAGATGGTGCGGTTCTCCAGCACTATCACAGAAAGAGAGCATTTATTTCTCGAGTCAAAGTCTTCCACAGCTGACCCTTGAGTCGGCACCATCAAGATTGAGCCCCGTGACCATTCTATCTACAATCTATCTACACCAAGCACATTTGATGGTGGGAGAGCAAGAGATAGATTGCTCACCCGCATCACGAGAGCAATTTTAAAAACTCTTGTCTTAATGGAATTAAACATCATGGAACCATATGGAATACCATATGGAACCGTTGAAGCAATATATCCAAGTGGTTAGCAACGTAGCCTTGATGAGCTTGACACGTTTGCTGTGACCA
>Ga0126342_10003096_pt1 | contig 27087 bp, 21 predicted proteins | sample Cyp1metagenome_FD_92528 | JGI IMG/M metagenome (GOLD analysis project Ga0126342, IMG submission 92528) | Coral microbial communities from Lord Howe Island, Old Settlement Bay, Australia - Cyphastrea 1 metagenome | ecosystem: Host-associated > Invertebrates > Cnidaria > Coral ...
GCATTTATATATATATGTGATGAACTATGAATAATATGTGATATTTGGGTATCGCTAATGTGGATATTAGAGAAATATGATGACATAACCTTGAAAAGGGGTATCGCTAATTTGGGAAGGTCCAATCGCTTACCTCGTGTTTTTAACAATTTCCATCAATTTCCATAAACCAATGTCCGTCGAATACATATTTAGTGTTGCCGGGGTTTTTACGGTTGCTTATATATATATACGTATTAGATGGGGCGAATAAACATCCATAAACCAGTTATTTTAGGGTACAGTCCGGTACCCTGTGGTTTTGCATCGCGCTTTCATCGCTTTCTATTCGCCAGGTGGCCTGCATTCAGCATCCGACCTGGATGTGTAGAGACGCGCCGAACGAGATAGGGATCATTGGTTAAGATATTAGTAGTGGTATATTTATATGTAAGTACTATATAATTAACCAATAGTACTACTAATATTAGTAGTACTAACCTATATTACTAGATATTCTATCAAATTACTATTATATTTATATGTAAGAATATTTATATATCAATACTAGAAAAATAATGGTTAATACTTAGTGTGGTTAGTATATGTTAATAATATGTACTAATGCTACTAATGGACTATTATGGATATTAGTAATGGCTAATGAATAATACTGATTAATGGTTAATAATGGTCAACAATATGGTTAGTAACCACTATCACCATTATCCACCAATTATTATGGATAATATAAATAATTAGTAACATACATGGAACATATGAATGACCATTAGTAACCATATTAGAATTTTGATATGGCTAATAACCATTATAAAATGACTAATAACGGCTATCATCCTTACAAGATCATATAATATTATTAGCCAACCTTATAGCCATATAATGATATATTAAAAAACATAGTAAACCTTATAATGATATTATAAACAAATAGTAAGCCCATATGATATGGCTAATCATGGCACCTAATAATGGTTAATCATGGTTAATACTGGTCAATAATGCTTAATAATTGTTGATAATGGTTGATAAGTGTCAATAATTGCTGATATTGTTTAATAATTGTTGATAATAGTTAATAATTGTTGACAATGGTTAATAATGCTTAATTAATCTTAATTAATAATGGTTCATAATTAATGGTTCACAATCAATGGTTATTAATGGTTTTATCATTATCATTTTTGTTTTGATTTTCCACAGCTACGTTAAGTAACCAAAGGATACAGTAGCAAGAGTATACGGATAATGGATGAGACCGGACACTGAGTTTTGAAAAACATGAAATCACACTTCAAACATTCAGTTCGAACTTGCATCCGTATCAACCATTTTACGGATTTTAGGTGCTTCCATTATATATATAATATTTATATATATATATATAATACATACACCTCAGTACTGGACTAATGGTGGATTTTATGTATTTATATATAATCTATAGATATCTATTGTATAAAATTAATTATACATAACATATTATACATCATATGTATATATATATATATATTATGTAATATAATATGATATGTACACATTATATCCACATTCATATACTGTATATAGTATATATTAGCCACTTGAGGAAAACTTCCCAAACTTTCCAGGTCAACTTGGATGGGCAGCTTCAAGGACACCCATTTCGGCTTACCCAAATGGCTGGTATCCATAGATGTTTAATGGCTGGGTTGCATGTTTCCATCATACATTAAGTATTGTATTTAGGTTAAACTATCGATGTTTCTGTGCAATCAGCTGGATATTTCATGTACTAATACGGATTGTTATCCACTGAAATATGGTATTTCAATGGTTTTCATCCCAAATCAGGGCCCAGAGTCAGGTGTCTGCTCTGAATCGACTTTCTTGTTTTTTTTTTTCTGGTGTATCTGCCTCCAACCTATCTTGGCAAGAACACTGCAGCTCTAGTTGGTGTTTTCGAGCTATTCCATGAACATATATATATATATATCATATAATATATGTATATATATATGTATATATGTATATGTATATATAGATATGTATATTTGTATATATATAATTCAATCGAGATCATCGGTAAGTAGGATTGGCAACACAGGGTAAACAGAACATACGTTAAATTGCCTTGGCATTGGTTAAAGCATTAATCTTGAACTTCCAATAGCACATCCTGACAAAATGTTTTCAGAGCACACTTGGGGTGTCAGCAAAAGATTCGAACCTTTCACCATCGAGCAGCGAGGTGTTTTTCACATTTAAGTGTTCATCCTAAACGAAAGCCGGAAGTCGTGTTCCTCAAGCAGTGATCTTCATGGATCTTCCAATTTTCTATGGAGAAAACCATGGATAAAACCATCATCCGAAGTTCAAATAGCTATTTAAGTTGGTCCTGAAAGTGGCGCCGAAGTGGCATGCAAATGAGTCCAGGAACCTCTTCAAGATCTGTCACCTCAGAGGGCTTCGTCACCTTTTCAGCCATTCAGTAGATACCCTCTGGTTATTTGTGGTTTAATGGTGGTTTAATGGTGATTTAATGGGAATTAATGTGATTAATTAGGATATATGATGGTATAGATGGCCCATAGAAATAGATGGTTTACCGAACTAAAAAATGGTGATTTTCCATGGCGAACTGTTAGTCATAACCAGATGGTATGTAAACAAAAGGCCAACAATCATGCGACATTTTCCAGAGCATAAACCCCTGGAAACAGTGTCTGGTTTGAATCTGAAAAATCCATGGTTCTGCCGGGTTAGCGATTCCCCAGTTCATAGATGCTGAATCCCCAATATAGTGAATTCATCTGGGATAATAGTAACATCTAGTAACTCCCAAATGAATCCTCTACCCATAGGGGTTTTGAAAGTGGATTTTCACGGATGCGTCTTCTCATCTCTGCTACAAGTAATGCAAAACAAACAACATTGCACAGTCACAGGCTGTTTTCTCACCATGTCCATGACTGTAATTGATTGGCTGCGTCCCCACAATGTCAATGAAGAAAACCTTTGGATGCCAATGCTCATCATTCCATATTCATGAACATTGCCTCCGAACCCTTATTGTCCAATCACAATCCCTGAAACTTTAAACTCGCATGTCACTTTGACTTGTCTTCAGAAGATCAATGCAACCATACCTGTAACCATACCTGCAACCACCGAAAAAAGAACTGTCACATTCACATGAGTTTATCTCCCAATAGGGTACCCCTTCCTAAAATGTGTTTTTTTTTGTGTGTGTGGAATTCCTTACATGTTCAGACACACCCAAATATCATATTGGTGGTTACATATTCCATTAAATCCCCTAAACATGGATGATTCAGATATAGATACTGTATTCTATAATATCTATTCAGGGGATGATTCATCCAATATTGTTTCTTCCATATATTCCATCTATTCTGGTTGGTGGTTTCAACTCCTCTGAAAAATATTACATAGTCAATGGGAAAGATTATCCCATTCCCATATATTGTGGAAAATAAAAACTGTTTGAAACCACCAACCAGATATATACCATCTGGGTAAATTATAATATTTCACTAACCTGAATTAAGGCCATAAAAGGGGATGATTCCCCTTATTAACCATGATTTCCAGGGCTCGGTCGCAGTGAGGTCGTTATAATTTACCCCGATACCAACGGATGATTCCCCCTGAAGTCGGGCCTTGGCGGCGAAACGGGAAATTCCCAAGCGCAAGACCTGCGACTTCACCTGTCACAAAGCCATCGCCACTGGGCTCCGCTGAAGGGTGGCCGGGAAATCCCCGAACTAGCCATGGGTAATTAATGGTTCATTTAATGGTGATTAATGCTTAATCATTGTGATTAATGGTTAATAATTGGAATAATGTAGTTAAAACAATGTCATAAACATATAAACCACCCATTTTTAACAATGCTTTTTACCACCTATATATGAGAACGGTGATGACCTTGGGATGGTTTTTCTGATTGTTTTAAGCACATCGAACCATGGGACAAGCCCAATGCCAGTGATACAAAGAAGCTGGTTTTCACCAATTGGGCCCTGAAGAGTTGGACCGTTGGACCTCGAAAAAACTCCTGTTCTATATATCAATGGCATTCGTTAGGAGCCAAAGCCTGTTCAAAGACTAGACATAGCCAATCTGCATAAGAAAATCATAAAAACATGGCGCCTGGCGCGGAGAAGCTTTCCTCATTTATAGCAAGAGATTGTATGGTTAGTATACCAAACTACCCAGACCCAGCTGGTTGACCCAGTTACTGCAAGGAGGTTCACCAGCTTCAACCAACAAAGAACCATTGAGATGCTTCAAATTGCCAGGAATTTGGGCGACAAACAGCAACAAACATGAGAATTTATAAACCAAAAAACATGATCATCAAAACCAGCAGAGGAGATCGGTGCAATCAACATCTTTCGGGAACTAACATGGAGATGTGTGACACGGCTGGTTGGCAATCCTACCAAAAAACAGCACTATTTAAACCACATTAAAGAACCATATTCGGGGATCTTCATGGCTTCACAAAAAGGGCTTTGTCTGAAAGTGGAGTACTCCAAAAAAATCATTGCTGACCATGTTCCGAATCAAAAAAAGTGCCATCACGTGGGCAGCTCCAGCATTTTTTTTCGGAAACACTCAGATGATCTTGTTGGCTATAGAGTAGATATCCCACAATACCATTAGATCCAATACCAACACTATGGTTGCCTATAACCCCATATGTGTTGTTGCTGAAATTCCACATCTTCAGCGACGCCTGGTACTCCAAAGGACTGGCTGTCAAGGTTTGCGACAAGCTGGGCGTCAGCATGGTGCTGAAGAAGAGCCTGGAAGGCCGTGGACATTAAATCAAAGACAGATCACTATGGGAAGCTGGGAAGATAATACAAGATATGGGGATTCACAGGGATTCATATGGATAAAAAGGGATAGGGATGAAATGATGAATAGGGATGGATAGGTATCATGTACTGAATCATATGGAGTTTAATATCGCTTTAATGGAAACAATGATATGGATATAATATGATTCGATGTATATAATGGGATGTAATCCCATCCCCCCTTCATATGGGTTACTCCCCTTGTATGGATTTCATCCCCTACTTTCTACCATGGTTTCTAGGGGGGTGTTTAAGATGAGGGCGCAGGGATTCGTTGTTTTACTGTATGTTTTTTCTCTAGTGCATCTATCTGTAGGACAACTAGTTATTATATGTTATTATATTATTTGGGTATATTTGGACTTGATTTGTTTTCCAGTGAAACAAAAACAGGAATCATTTTGTAGTGTCTCACTTCTCACAAATCAAAGGGAAAACCAAACAGGAAACCAAACGACATATACGGCAAAGGTATGAAAAGGTAAGACCACTTCTTTCAGGAAATTTCAGGAACTCAGCAAGACAACTATGCAAAATCGATCTGTGAGAGTTTTAAATAGTGGGAGGTGTGTGGCTTTTTCCCGGCCAGGGTTGGACCATGATTTGCTCAGAGATGCCTCAGTGATGTGAACAAAAACAGCAAACACAGAGGAAAAAGCGAGAGCTTCCAAGGAAAAGGCAGGTTGCGAGGCTTGTAACAGGATATGATATGGGAAGCTGTGTGGATATCTAATTTCAAGACTGCATGCATCAGTGATTCTGCTAATGCGTTTCTTTATAGTGTCCTGGCCATTTATGGTGAGGCTCTTGTGCTGTGACCTGTGATTGTTTGTGGCTGATGCAACTTGGAAAAAAACGATGACTGGCAAGAAAAAAACAAATGAGACATTTGATGATGAACAGAGGATTCTATTTTATCTATTTATCATTTCTCAGATTCCAGCAGATAAGGCATTAACAATATTGCGCATCACATGTTGCTAATTAAGGATTAGCAATCAGCAATTTTTGCCAACAAGCATCAACAATTCAATTCCACCAATTCACCGACCATTCTATTTTTGGTTGTGTCCTCCCGTTTACCTCAGTTTGCGGTGATTTTCATGCGGAAGATGATGATCAGCTGTGGCTAATTTTGTGGGTGACATGGTGACCCAAGAATCAGTTGAAGCCTTTGGTGGACAATCCCCTTACATGCTGCATTTTTTCAAGATTCAAAATTTCTAAGATAAGCCCACAAGGCTTATCTTCACAACATTACCAGGAGGAACATGGTTTTCCCATATGTCCCATGGTTTTCCCATGGTTTTCCCATATTTCTCATGGTTTTCTCAGGGTTTTCCCATGGTTTTCCCAGGGTTCTGTCCCATTCGGAATCTTGTCGATTGGCCCAGCGTTGATCCACAGAGAAAGCAACGAGGGAAGAACTTCTTTATGTATCTAGCATGGCTATGGAAAATCACCATCTTTCGATAAATGTGCTATTTATTGCTATGTCCCATACCGTATTGTTAGATTACAAGAGGGTACTAACCCAACCTTTGGAGGGTTATCGCAACTCATCTGCAACACCAACCAGGCGAACGAGAAATGTTTGTTTTTGTTCATTACATTCTGTTAAAGTTGGTAAACCCAAAAATAAACAATGCCCAAGACCCACATTTTTGTGAGTGGTAGAAACCATCCCCAAAATGTTAGGTTTATTGTTGGGCTTCCCACCTGGTTATTTTTTCTTCATATGTTTTACATTGCAATAATGGAGCTTTGTGCTTTCAGTGGTTTGGTTTGTGGGAACATCTAAGGGGAAGTATGATTCTTAGCCCTAAATAATTTCGGGGGTTCCTGTCATTTTGCGTTTTTGCCGCGCGACATCAGACCCACAGCCCAGAAGGGAAGAGAGAAGGCAACGAACAGCCGCACACCAGTGTTCCAAGCAGTGAAGGTCCAATAGCAGACCTGAAATCTGAGCCAAGTCGTTGAGGAAAACTGGGAGAGGTCTGAGTCCGAAGATTTTTATTGGTGATTTGAGGGATCTACTTCAAAGTTTCTAAGATGTAGATCGATATGGACTTGGAGGGTTTCAGGACCAAAGTATTATTTGTTTTCTTCTTCTTTTTCTTCTTCTTCTTCTTGTGGCTCTTGTTGTTGCTCTTGTTATTATTTCTGCTGTCCAAGCCATGATCTAATGATCAACTTGCCTATTTTGTTCCATGCATATTTGCTCTCAATTAAGCCGGAGTCATGGCTGTAAATCCCCAAACCATCATGACTTTGCATTCCCACACACATGGTACATCGAATAGAAACCATCCCCAAGTTACACCGAACATGGGTCATGTAACTGTATATGATCCCGGTATTGTAGGTTTATTAAGAATTTACCCCTCATGGTTTTGTCTGAAAAAGGGTTACTTCAACATACTTCAACCCCCTCTTGTTCTATACCCTCTGGTAATTTCACACAAACACTGGACAACCTGTGCTGTATGTCGGTAACTCGTGTAACTTGTCTCTAAATGGTCCATGTTCCATCTTCAAATATCAGAGTGACACGCTTTTTTGAGCGTCCCCCGTTGTGAGAAAAAAACAACTTGACACCCAAATATATTCTTTGGTTGAATTTCCCCACCGTTTGGGGGTAAACCACTGGCTTTGGACAACCTCATAATAGTGTTGATTCATGTCATGTTGTATCCCAAGGTTCTATATAGTTCCCCCCCAAAAAAAAACTTAAAATGGTTGGCTTTACAACCCCAGTCTTCTTGGCCTATACCTGGTTGGTGGTTGAGAAAACCACCCTGAAAAATGTACTAAGGTCATTGGGGATGATTGTCCGGTTGAAACATGTTGAAATCATCAGCTGTCCAATCTGGGAGGGACTATATTATACTCAAATCATTACAAATCTAATCACATATATATATAACATCCTCTGACTAGTTTGTCCGTACACCTTTTCAATCCAATCCTTGGCCGAAATCTGTGCCATGTCGATTCATCTATCATCCCCGGGTGGACCACACAGGCAGCCCTCTGTTCGAAGAGCTGCGAAGCTCAACCAGAGCACGGAGAACATCAATTGACACACCATGCTGCCCTGGCGCGTTTCCGCGCGGGAAACGGCTCTTGGGTAAGGTGGATACGATAGGCACTAGGCCCCAGAATTTTCCACAGCCGCGGCTGTGGTTTCTTCATCTAGCATGACTGGGGATCATTGAAATCCCATCCACAAAAAAGGTGAGGTGTCGTTTATTGCATTGGGTTTACCACGTGTTTTTTGTTCAAAAGAAGGATAACACTTTGCCTATCTGACCTGGCTTACGTATTCTTAAACTAATATTCAACGACCTGTTAACGATCTGCATTTGAACATCTTCCACTAGTTGTCAACTCAGTTTGTTGATGAACTCCCTATAAAATCCTATAAAATGCTTCTCGAATCACTAGATCACAGGATTTATGGCTAAGTGTGTGTCTTTACATTTTTTTAAAAAAATAAAGTGATTTGATATGGCTAGATATATTAAACTGACTAAAACTTGCTAGATAAATATATCAACACTGTTATATATAGCAAGTGTGTTAAAACGTTGTGCTAGATATATTAAAATGAAGTTTTCCATGGCGAATCAAATTTGCACCACTTTGCCCTCGGGCAGTCGGCGCCTGAATTCCCGGAGCCGGAATCTGGATGACCAAACGACCCTTCACCTGGCTCTAGTTTGGATTTAACACCCAAAAAAGTTGGGTATAAAACTGACCATAAATAAATGGGATACAATGGATATATCATTGAGATTTAAGCAAAACATTAAATGTCAACATAAAATGGATCGAATTCATAGTTTATATATTTGAAGGTGTGTGTGTGTGCTTTTATTCATGAACTAGTATTATCCGGGAATACCACATTTCTTTGTAGCTTTGGACAAGACAACCCCCATTCTTGATGGTGAACGCTTGGTGTTTCTATCCCAGGTTTTCTGAAATCCACGGTTGCTGATGTAACAAAAACACCATGGATATTTCATCAACCCCACAAAGAGTCAACCTAGATTCTACAGTTGGGTACATCATGGTATATCAACCCTCTCAGAATTCTTGGTTATACCCTACTATATCCCATGAAATATCCTTATCATCTGATATTCCCCTCATATTTCCTTGGTAAAGCCGCCATGTTTCATGGTGAAGGCACCTTCCAAGCTTCGAGACGGGAGCCTTTGGGCACCTTGAGCGGCACCCCGCCAACATCCGACGTCTCCAAGATGGGCCAGTAGAAAGCGCTTTCGGCCCTCAGGTGTTCCTTGGCGATGGGAGATACGAATTTTAAAGCTGTCGTTCCATTGTTTGTCTTTTTAGATACATGTTGGATGTATACAATCTAGCATATAAACTGTATATATATAGATACAGTGTGTATGTATACATATATATATATATATATGTGAATATGTATGTTCAAAATGTATGTACCAATGAATGACGTCAGTCTGATTTTTTGTCCTAAGAAGTGCTTGAGGCCTGGTGTTTCCCGGTTTGGGGTCCAGGACGCATCTAAGAGGGGGATGTTTTGTGCTCCGGTTTGGCGTGAAATGTTGGGACAAATCAGGTCTGCATAGCGGAAGAAAAGAGGTGTGTGAATGTTTAGATCTACAGCATATATATGTGTGTATATATATATGTATATTTGTATATTTGTATATGTATGTATAATTATATATATGTATATATAATTATATATATACATATATACATATACATATATACATATACATTCTATACATGATTATATGGATGTATAAAAGTTCTTACAATGAATACAATTATTTATGTTCTATCTAAATGCATACAAAATTGTATATAGTTTTACTAATTTATTGATATACATATATATATATAATAGTTATTATACTATATTAATTTCAAAGTGTGTATTCAAATATCACATATATATAATTGTACATGTATGTATATATATATATATTACATAGGTCTGCGATTCTGGTCTTGCTGTTCTTCTTATTATTCGTTGTGTGGATCAAATAAAGCCAAGGATAATAGGATGTAAGCAACAACAATGAGGATGTCATGGCTCTAATCAGCCCAAAATGCTGTGGATCAAACTTCAAAAGTGGGGATGGTCCCTAGGAGGGTTGGTTGATGATGATGATGATGATGATGATGATGATGATGATGATGGTTATATGGGTTATATGTGGTTATATGAGCTTCGTTCACATTTCTTGGCTGAGTAATTTGTTCATTGCCCATCCATGATCAATTGAGAATGGTGTCCAGTTGTGCCAAACATGGCACAATTGGCTGCTGGTTACCACGGAGTTCCCACATGAAGGATAGTGCATTCCAAGAAACCACTTTAGTATAGCCCCAAACTACATTAGATAACCATCAACCACCAGGCATTTCTGCATTGCCCAGTTGACCCCTTTGCGACCCTGGATTCAGAGCCGTTTCAGAGTCTGTATCACAGCCACTTCTGCGGGGGCGCTTTTCTGCGATAGTTTACGTTCGTAAGTCTTTTGATTTGGGAATTCCAAGTGCCAATACGAATAGCTAGAGCATGATAGACTTCGGCATGTAGCCAGGTAAACTTGTGGATCTTTGAGGAACATCCATGCAGTCCATACAGTCCTAACACAGCAATCCTGCAGCTGTAGCGGCCACCAATACAGCCATGGAGAACAAAAGACTCAGTGTCCAGAAGGCGATTCCTCAGTAAAGATTGGCAACCGGGAAAAAACAACACCATCAAGAAACATACTGATGCCTCAACCTATGATGACATCTTAAATGCTCATTGATCTCTCTGGCAATTTAACGTAGCTATGGAACATCATCATTATCAAATTGGTAAATCATCGAACTAAATGGGCCGTCTATAGCAGTTCTTAAACTGTTCAATTGCCAGCAGACAAACATTTGAAACACACAACTCTTTGCGATGCTTTCATCCAACAGAAACATACAACTATTTGCTTCTTCCTCGCCAATTGCTGACGAAACCCCAGTGGCATGCAAGACAAGGGGCGTTGTGTTTTGAGAAGAAGAACCATCTTGTAACCTATGAAGGGTGGCTTAACTAAATTTGAAACGCGTGTCGTTCAACCAGTCGTTCAGGGATTTCCAGTCATCATGGTTGATTACCAGTTGGCGAAACATCTGTAAAAAAGTATCCGAGGTTCACCGATGGAAGGAAAATGAGGCAACCAATGAGGGAACCAATCGTAAGGAAACCAGAAAAAACCTCTTCCCGATTTTGCGTTGCAATCCAACAGTAAACGTGCTGTAAACCACACCTTTCGTTCAGCTCATGCAGTACTCAGAACAAAGGCATGTGGGTCAAACCGGAAAAAAAAATGCGCCTAGAATGGTGCTGGACTATGTTTGAAGGAAAATATGAACATCGAAATTTGCTCAAGAATAACGGGAATTCCAGATAACAAAAAAACATGATCAACTATGTTGATCTTTGTGAAAAGATATTGGACAAGACATACCTCGCAAGAAATCACATCGCTGATTCATGAGGAAACATCCCATTGACAGAGAAATAAAAATAAAACATAACAAACTACCAACATCATTGTATTGTCTTTTTTAAAGGTGGAAATTCCCAAAATGGGACACTCCTAGAACATTCCTTTTCATGACAATTTTAATTCCAACTAATTCAAACGACATTGAAGTACTGATTATCCAAACATTATCCACCAATAAAACCACCATTATCCACATTAATTACCCAACATTGAAGGACTAATCAAAGGATCCAACAAATACCACCCGAAGCGGTTGCCATGTGTCTCCGACAGCCCTTTCCGCGTTGCGTTGCATTTGCGGCTGCTTTGGCCGTCTCGATGGGTGGCAAGTTGCGGTCCTGGCGTTGTGGCAGCGGCAAGGCCCCACAGCTTTAAGCTGATATAACCATCAAGAATGAGATAATGAGGGGGTATACTAATTCATTAACCTGAACAAAAATATCATAAGGGCATTTGGGGATGCTTTCCTATGTATATATACACATAAATAAACATATATAAACCATCATTCTAGTGAGGTCCGTCGCAGCGAGGTAATTTGGAATTTATCCGGATAGTACATAACTATAATAATCCAAGAACATATGTATATATATATATATATTAGCCCGTGAGAGTTGGGATATTCCGATGATATTCCATGAAAAAAACTGGGGATACTGTATTCCATCCATAATCATCCTGGATTACCGTATACAATCCATGGTTTACAGTCTATTATAGTCTCATTTCATACTTTGGTCCAAAACATCCAAGCAATGGAACGGTAAACAATCAGATCTCAAGGGATATTGATTTTGATTATCGAAAAGGGCTTAAAGCCATCTGACTTTAGATATATTACCATTATACTACCATAATCCAAGCAGGTTAGCTAGCCTATTGACATGACCTATTCTTTCGGTGGGCCCTTGGCCTTTCATATTCATTGGAGCCACTGGTTGGTTGATTGTGACTTCCGCTGGTGATCTTCCCCAATATATTGGCGCGGCTAGTAAAGTCCCATAGAATCATCAACATTCATCAACCAAGCCACTGTTCACCTGGCTAAATCATGCTCAATCCTATCTGGTTGGTGGTTGACCTACCCCTCTGAAAAATGATGGAGTGTTCGTCAGTTGGGATGATGAAATTCCCAACTGAATGGAAAGTCATAATCCAGCCATGTTCCAGTCACCACCAACCAGATACATATCATCATTTTCAATGGGTAAATCCACTATTTCAATGGCCATGTAAGCCATGTTCCAAACCACCAACCAGCCAGTGTTTTAGAAGCCACCAACCCCACTTCGCGCCTCCCAACCCGCAGGGACGTAGTTCACATGTTCGTCCAGGAAACTTTGCACCTCTCGACGAAGACCCCAATTGGTGTGCCTCGCAGCGAGGCGGATCATGGGGATATTCACACAGCAAAAATAGGGCTCTATTCACACTTTGGCCAAGATAAAAGAGAGGTATAACGGTATAATCGATATACTGTAATTGGATATCAAGCAAAGAGACAAATGCACAGGACACAAAACAACGATTTATGACTTGAGTCTGTCTGAAAATGGCGAATCATTTCAACCGAGGAGTATCCCAATCTCTGGTTATTTTAACAGGATTTTTAGATGTTCAACCACTATCAACCACTATATAATTTTGAGACAGAATTGCCCTCTTGTAATTTAACATAGCTATTGAACATTACCATTTATAGTGGATTTTCCCATTGAAAATGGTGATTTTCCATAGTTATGTTAGTTTACCAGAGGGGATTTTCCATAGTTATGTTAGTTAGTTATACCATGTGGCAATCGAAGCTGGAGATGATTTTCCTTATATGTTGTCTTCCCGTGAGAAATGGTAACAAAGAAGGGTGACGAAGAATAGATGTGGTGAAAGGACGAACATGGGATGATTTCAAGCAAATAATCGATGAACAAGTTTGATTGCTTGGGGCCACTTGAGTTGTGAATATAGGGTGTATATATATATATGAATTATTATATTACTGTATAGTCTGTTAATCATTATCAATATATACTATATAACTCTACATAATGATTTAGCAAGGATCCGACTGAACACAAGGTGTACCACTTCTTCCCCATCTTCCAGGGCCCTTCTTCCCAGTGTCCAGTCACAGAGATCCTGCACAGAGGACGTTGGTCAACGGGTCGCGGCGTTTCCTTTGCGCGGACCAATGCGTCTGAATCGCCTGCAGCGAAAAAAGGGTGTTTTGGTACCCTCTGGTAAACATACAAAAAACTATGGAAAATCACAATTTTTAGTGGGTAAATCAACTATAAATGGCAATTTTCAATAGCTATGTTAGTTTACCAGAGGGTAAGACCTTTGGTAAGGCCTTGGCGGTGTTGAACTCATCGTCACTCGGCTTTATGGTCGAATTATCCACAAAAAACTTCTTTTGTTATAGTAGTTCGGTTGGTTTGGAACCAGCTTAACTTAGGGCACATGTTGAATTTGGATGAAATATTGGTTTTAAACCTAGGACAACACAAGTAGTGGTCATAAACACCACCCCGGGAAACCATGGTGGATGATCAATGGAACCACCTTAAAGGACCTCGGTCATGATGGGCATTGTAGATGGCCAATCTTAGATTCCCTGCACAAGAATTAGATTCTTAGCTGGTGAACGGTTAACGTAGATAATCCCCATTAAATCCCATTAATACCAAAAGACTAAAGATATCTAAGGATTAAACTAACTAGCCATCCAAGATTGACCTATCTGGGTAAATTATAATATTTCACTAACCTGAATCTTGCGGCCATAAAAGGGGATGATTTCCCTTACTAACCATGATTCCAGGATTCGGGAGCGCAGTGAGGTCGTTATTTCATTTACCCAGACCTATAGAGATGATGCACTGCTGCCAGCAAGATGCAGAGCGTTCGTAGGTGTTGCCACTCTCTGGGACAAACACCGGATCGCGGAACATGGCGTGGGTGATGGGACAAATGAACACCTGGGAGGCTCCCGTTGACGCTTAAATCTTTTGGTAAGAATTCTCTGGTTTATGGTGGATATACAATAAACCAGTCATAAACCATTTATATATATATATATAATATACATACCAAACTATAATACAACATATGGATACATATGGGATTTATAAACACCGTTGATAATCTCAACCATTTTATGGTGGTGAATGGAAGTTAACCAACAGCATCACTGGCCTCACATTGTGGCACTTCGGAGATTTCTATATCGACCCAACCAAAGGGATATTGATGGCACCAGTCTTTGATCATGGATGATCATGGCAGATATGTACATAAATATACATATACATATACATATATATATATATACAGGCTAGTAAAGTCCCATAGAATCATCAACATGCATCAACCAAGCCACTGTTCACCTGGCTAAATCCTATCCGGTTGGTGGTTGACCAACCCTCTGAAAAATGATGGACTTCGTCAGTTGGGATGATGAGATTCCCAAGATATTGAAAAAAAGACATGTTCCAAACCACCAACCAGATACATATCATCATTTTCAATGGGTAAATCCACTATAAATGACAATTTTCAATAGCATATATCAAAGTGTGAGGCCCAAGGTCTTAGATGCAAGGCCTATTGTTTGTTTTCTTGAATCCTGATGGCTGTCTCTCCCGGAGCTGTGGGTCACCCCGCCCTATGAAAGTCACATGGGATCATGTGGCTAGGACGGCTAGGAATCTCTTGGTAGCTCCTTGGAAAATTGGACAAATCATGAAATATGGATACTGATAGCTGATTAGTTAGCTTCCTAACCACTCAATCGGACAACAAACACACGTTTGATACCATCCAAAAGACTCGCCGTGAGAATACCTCAAATGCCTCGAGAATGGAGTGATGTTCAGCACAACATGATTTGTGAATATCATGCACACATCTGTGAAACCACCAATCCGATAGAAGCCTATCGATATTGGTTTTCATCTTGCTGAGAATCCACTCATGAGGCCCTTCAAGTCCATTGTGTGGAGCGTACATCAGTTGCAACCATGAAATCATGTTGCAAAGTGAAGTTTTATGTCGACAAATCTGAGTGCAACATTTGCATCGGCAAGGAAGGTTGTGAGACCAACTATGCCTGGACTTGGAGAAGTTCTCATGGTGCAACGGTGCAACCCTCAGGGTTGCAGGGTTGTCCAGTCTGTCATCACCTCTCCGGCCCCCGTGAAAAATGCGTTGCTTCATCCCCTGTATATATATATATATATATGTATATTAATATATATATATATATATTATTAATATATATATATATGTATGTATATGTATTTATATATATATGTATATTAACATATATCAATATGTATATTAATATATATATATATATATTATATATATATATATATATATGTATGTATGTGTGTTCCTCGACTTCGTTTTTTTGTTTAAAGGCATCACTTCCTGATGACATGCTAAGCAGCGAATCGATGTCATCGTCCATCAACAAGCCGCTAGAATTATCCCTGTGAGATGAGCACTTCCAGGTGGAGCTTGACACAGAAGGGCCACACAAAACAAGCCCATCGTTGGGGTGCTCAGAGCGCAAAGGACTTCGAATGATTTCGAATGTATCATCATCCAGAGATTCCAGTGATATTCCTATAGATATTTATATATATATATATATATGTATGTATAATATATATATATATCATGTACGGATGTACTACACCCATATGGCTATGGGCCAAAACATTCACTTCCAGGGCACCGATGGTTCCAATGGACCCGTCGTGTCGCCATCCATGGCTTTGACCAACACTTCTGTGGGTAAAACAATGTCATAAACCGCCAACGACTGGGAATGATTTAAATTGGTGATTTGGGGGGATGGTTTGATTGTGATTGTTTTACAAAAAAATAATGGATTTCAAATGATCGATTTGTTTTGAAATCCAGCGATATTGGCTTGTGAAGTTCCTCTCAAAACAATTCGCCGAGCCAGTGGATGCAGGATGCGTGTGGAATGAACATGATTCATCATTGTTTGGTTGTTTGTATTACTATAATTATATCATAATGTTATCTATCAGTTGGTGGCATGTTGAACTGTTAAAGAAGTAAGCTCTTGATACCATTTTGTGATCCAATGGTATTTGTTCTGTGTAAGTGCCCAATGCTGTTGTGAGCGAATCAATGCGTACTGTAGATCTCAGAGAGGTTTGCAGGCAAAGGTCTGCGTTGTCTGCAGACTAAAATCTGTAGGGCAGACATGGTATCAAATAATGGCAAAGTACGGACACACAGTACAAAGGCTATTGATTGGCAGTCAAAATATGATAAGTATAATACTTCCCAATTCATAAAACCAAAGAAATACAGCCGACAAAACAAAAACATAGAATAACCATTGTGTATATATAAACTACCCAACAAAGGTGAACCGAAACATCAGAATTCGAGGGCCAAACTTATACTTTAGAGATGATGAGATGCTTCTTGGTGCCCCATCCGTTCCCTGCTAAAGGATATGTTTGTTTCAGAGATTTTCTATGGAACCCCCCCATGGAAAACAATTGACACGTCATTTACCAAACAAGTAACACTATTTCACTCAGATTTACTGTGCTTTCGAAGATTGCATATTTCAAAATTTAGCTCTACCATTATATCTGGGCAAATTATAATAATTCACTAACCTGAATTAGGGCCTTTTGGGGATGATTTCCCTTATTAACCATGATTCCAGTGAGGTCGCAGTGAGGTCGTTATAATTTACCCAGATTATATTCAATAGACAGCGTTGTTTGTCTTTACGGCTTTCTTTTTTCATGACAATTCCATGTTCAAAAACGTCCAGGTCCAGGTTTCTGGTGACACTATGGAAAACATTGATGTATAATTACTCTAATGAAACTTCCATGATGATTTACCCTCTGGTAATTTAACATAGCTATAGAAAATCACCATTTACAATGGGAAAATCCACTATAAGTGGGTCATTTTCAATAGCTACGTTAAATTACCAGAGGGTAGGTTTAGTATTATGATTGTACACCATCAAGCAAACTATCATAGTTCTTTTTTAAGCATGATGATCCAAATATTGGATGCTTCCTGGTTCCTGCAAAAGTCAGAACAGCAAACAGAAAACTTGGATGATTCCTGAAACCACGCATCCACATTTTAGCATACAATATACACATATTGATTGGCTCTCCTGGTTGTACTGTAATGTTGAACCAAATGGCCAATAGCCCCAGAACCGTTGAGAAAGTACCTCAAGGCATCTAGTTTCTTAGCAAAACACAAAGTGTGTAAACCAAGTCAAATTGTGTCAAACCACAATAAAACTATGGATGTTTCCAGTTAAACTAGGGCTACTCCCAAAATCATCCAAAACATGGTATAACTTTTCGTATTGAAAGCGCTAGGTGTTGGGGTACTCCATTCTGGAAAATACTCGTGGCAATGGCTCAACATTTGGGACATCGCCTTGAGAGACGCAAAGAAATTTATTAAAAAAACAACAAAAACTGTATCCTGGTTGGTGGTTTCAACCATCTTGAAAAATGATGGAGTTCGTCAATGGGAAGGATGACATCCCATATATGATGGAAAATAAAAGCCATGTTCGAAACCACCAACCAGTATCTATAGTCCATCACGTGGTGGGGGGGACTCACTTTGTAGCTCCTTGGCTCCCCAATGTATCTTTGAGGAAATATGGTGATATACAACCATAGCTCCTTAGACAGCTCACTGAACATTTACTTCCTAACCATCAAATACATAGTTCCATTCACCATGCTTCTGATAATATAGCTCATATGTATACCCTCTGGTTATTTGACATAACTATGGAACATGGCCCATTTATAGATGATAATAGTGATGGTTCACCTCCCAAAAATGCTGATTTTCCAGTTCGCAACGCGTCAAATAACCAGAGATAGTTCATCTTGTTGGCTGGTCTTATCCTATTGATATTCAGTCAAGTTGCTCACTTAGTTGGCTATAACTCATATCCCATGCTGTATATATATATATATTGTGTATATATATATGCTGGATAATCTCATGAAACCATCATATCCCTTGGTTCCAAATTTCCCTGTTCTCTGTCTGGTCAACGACAGAGCACCAGGTTCCCCAGCGAGCTCTTGGTGCCCAAAGTGACTTTGAAAGACACCTACAAACACAACTGGGGATGGGTCAAAACCCTGGTACCGTGCCGTGAACCCCAAGTCATAGCTGGGATTTATGGATGTGAATAACCCACTAAAAATGTATCTATAGGTATTGACCCATACCCAACTTGCATTACGTTACTGGTTGGTTAAGAACAGGATTAAGAACCAAACAGTGATGGAATGTGTACTACTGGTTGGTTCCTATTGGAGTATCACAATACACAACTGGTTGGTGGTTTCAACCCCTCTGGAAACAAAATAGTCAGTTGGGATGATTATGCCCAATATCTGGAAAAATAGAAAATGTTCCAAACCACCAACCAAACAATATATTGGGTAGTATAATCGTGTATAATTTTATAATACTATAATCATCGACCAACAGAAGTTTCAACACTGCTTACATGGCCAAACGTATGGGCCATGGGAAAATCGCCAAATGCTGGCGACTTGACTTAGGCACTTTTGTTTTCCGATGTTTGTTTGAAGCATCACGAATATGCACACATGGTGATTTTTGATGGGGGTGTCATTGGAATTGTAATGAGACTAACCAGCTTATGGAACTTCGACACAATGGGAATGCAACTCACCAACTTGATAGCCGCTATCTGGGATTATACAATGGTGCTTAACCCATGAATCTGGTGGTTTAATGGGAATATCATGGGAAACTGGATACCCCATATTTGCAGTTGCTGCTAAACTCCTGTTGATTGATAATTGTATGGTGTTATATAATGTATACTATCACCATCCCATATATTGGGGATGTATCGTGGGAAACCCACATTTGGGTGTCAAAATTTAAGGGCAACCGCAGATTGGTATTGCATTGTCTTAACCGTGTGATTGGGAGACTCAACAAGTTGTTCAGGATTCCACCATTCCCGAGTCAGGTAACTCCCCAACTAGAAAGGGTCGCCGCCAGGCCGCCAGGGCGCCATTTTACCACGTTCCTAGAACTACAAGGCTTTGTTAAGGGCAAATCTGAACCACCAACCATGTTATAAGGGCTCCGCTAATCTTAAGCATCAGCTTTGGGCTGGGGTTAGTTTCATTTTGACGGAAACCGGCCGAAGAAAATCATTGGGTTCTTTTCTGGCGGCCCATGTCATCCTTCACGACATCTCCACAAGATTCGCCATCCGGCAGACTTCGACAAGGGCATGTGCCAAGCAGAGCCAAAGGACTCTGAAGATAGATCGTCAAAATCGGCACCTGAGGAACCAGTATATACTGCGACTTCTTAAACCCCGAAGCCAGGGGTGTCTGGGATCGCTTCCTGCGGTCCCTACTGTAGAAACGCGCTCATAGGACGGAGTTGTCCTGCACGCATCCTGCACGCATTGACAAGCAAGGGTTTTCTGATAGTTTTTTCCATACAATCCATGAATATGGCTCTAGCAATCGGACAATCCCGCTTCAATGAAAAATATGGAATAACCATCTATAAGGAACTGCTTATTTCTAATTACCAATGAGCATTTCTGGAGGGTAACCTATATGCCTATATGCTTTAATTACATAGCTGTGGTTTGAAATTATAAATTGCAAATGGACCCACAATGACTATTGCTAAACAAATTGGTCGATATCACGTGTCATCAACATTCATTAACCATTAGACTTCTTGGGGGGAAGCCATTTTTTCAGGCCGTCTTGATGCTACACCTTGGGAACACCCATTTCAGGTAGCTTCCCACCTTGAGGACAGATCAGATTTCTCCTGTCAAACGCGACAATCATTGAAGTGTATTAATGTATATATATATATATATAAATATAATATATTTCTGTGATATTCATATAATGATATATTAGAATGTACATGCATTTATTCTCAATACAAACCATATAATGAGTAATATATTTGTATATATACATTTGACCAGTATGTATACACACACTACTAATTATGATATGTGGTATATATATACGCCATGGTCAGTAAAAACGCGACACCAGCTCCAGCTCCGCTTTAGCGCCTGGCCATTGGGCGCTTGTAGAAAGACGCCACAGGCGTACCTGTCTTTCCAGGCCTCGACAGAGTCGCTGGGAGATTTGTTGGGAATCTTTTGGAGATATCATGGGATCGTGGTTATAACACATTTTTTGTTGGATGTAACTGATACTGATATCAGGACGTATTATGGATATCAGGATATAGTTGGATATTATGAGTTATATATATATATATATTTCCAATAACTGATATAATCTGGCATATAATATATATATATACATATATATATATGTGATAGTTATATCATCAATATGGATTAAAGCCAGAATTGGATAGACTTGGTACTTAACCAACAATAACAAGGGCTTTAGCATGTTCATATGCCTATGGGGCAGCCATCGATGCTCAGGGGGCTGCAAATTGGCGTCGATTTTGACCCAATAGCGAGTTGGGAAGCTCTACAACCATAATGGAACTTTTGACGCTGGCAATTGTAAATGGTGATTAGCTAGATGTATATATATATATACACATATCATTCAAACCCTATGAATTAATGTATTATATTGAAATTAACGAGTTATATATGATGTGAATCAACATCTATATCTACAAATTATATAATATATACCGTTCCATGTGCAGACCAGCAAGGGTAGCACCATCATGTTAGTTTGACAATGGTAATGTTGTTTTGTTTGGTGGTGATGTAAGTTGGTGGTAGTTTACATCGCGGTTTATAGAAAGCAATCATATGTATATGTCAATGCTTACTTTATGTCATGTATTCTAATTGTAATGCATTACGTTGGTGGTAATTGCATGTAATTGCGACATGGTTTCTTGCCTGCAATGGTCATGTTAGTTTTTAGATTGCGATGCAATGGCTACACAAAGCTGCCGTAACTGGTGAATACACTTCAAAATAGTTTGTATGTAGTCTTGAATTTGCTCCAGGGAGCCCACAAACCTCACATATGATATGATTCCATTTCCCAGATGATCGATTGTCCAAAGCAACACAGCACAACATTGTCTTGCACAAATGCACAAAATCTCAGCTAGTTGTGTTGGTTTATACGCATAGTAACTATAGGGGAACTACTTGTCTGTTGTCTCATTTTGTCACACATGATTCACCAAGAGCCAAGAAAAGCTGGAGGACTCATGTATGTCGTAGAAAATTTGAGACGGTTTAATATTTATATGTACTAGTATATAATCAGTTTATACTGATATATATATATATATATACATATAATGGGTATATACCGTTATATTACGGGTATATTACGGGTATATTACGGGTATATTATGTTAAGACAATTCCTTTGTCAAGGACACACAGATGACCATCGCTCGAAGACTTTTTTCAGCCGCAGCCCATTTTGCAGCTCGTCCTTAGATAGAAGTTGTGCCATGTTGTGCCCTAAGCACCTTGTGAACATCGGACAAAAAAATCATGTATCATCATTTATCTCTAAAATTATCAACGAGTATCAAACCTCTGGCTGGTGGCTTTACACTAACGCATCTAAACGAAGTCAATCAGGATCAGAATCCTAAATAGGGCTGATTAAAACAACAAGTGGTCGACATTGCGAATAGTCTCGCAGCCTGCAAAGACAAATACAGCTGGTCATCGTACATCCATATTTCCAGCAAACGATTCAAGTACTCTGCCTATCCTCTTGGTTTAAGCAGAGCTCACACCATTGATTCAACCAAAAGACTAAGAGAAAAATGAAAAAAAAACATTAAAACCTGACTATCCATGTATATCCATGTAAGTTGGGAAATTCAATTCCTAGCTCCAAAAAACTGGCTCCCCATGTTCCACATGGCGTTTCCAAGGCGCCAGCTGGGCGAGCGGCGATCTAGCGCTTGGGCTAAATCCTCAGGTAAGGCCTGACGTGCCCAAGAGATACCAGCAAATGAACATAGACATGGCCTGGTTGGTGGTTTAACCCATTAAGTTGGATATATAGTTGTATCATGTTATATCCCACTAAACCCCGTGAAATTCCATTTAACCATATCTGGTTGGTGGTTTCAACCCCTCTGAAAAATATTAGTCAGTTGGGATGATTATTTCCAATATATGGAAAAATAAAACATGTTCCAAACCACCAACCAGACATAGAGATATGAATGGCAAGGCTATACCCCCACAAGACCATAACATAAAACGTTTTATGGAGGGGGTTGACCTCTGCCATTTTATAGAGGAAAAAGTAACATCCATAGATATGATATCTGGACAAAATATGGATATTATATAGATATAGATTATAATATATAATTATATATATATGATATAGATATGGGCAAAATATGGAGACTTGTACTGAATTGGGCTAGGGGGGCGAAAAATGTGAAGAGTTCAGAAACAACCGAATCCAATCCGATGCCTGTTCACCACTGTCACCTGCCTGAGTGAACAACAGGATATGGGGAAAAGTTTACGATGGAAAGAACTGCATCTGGTGTGCATTTTTTTGGGGCACAAAAGCATCCACTACTTGATGTACGCAACAACTGCTGAATCCAACAATCAGCTAAGGATGGGTAACTGTAGCAAATGGGTGCCCCAAAAATGGATGGTTCAATGCAGAAGAACATGACCCACAACTGTTCTGGTTCTCTGAGAAAAAATGACGCGAACCCAGATCCTGTTCTCTGTGCTTGGCCAGCTGTTGTCGTTGAAGACATCGTTGGGATTTCCAAGAATTGGCAGATTGATTGTTATGAGCAGACCATAAGATTGGCAGATTGTCATCATTGTCAAAACAAAAATGGTATTCCAAACAAGCAGATCCATAATCTTCATGGGAGGTCTTGCTTCTTTGTCAGCCATTATTCCAGTGACTCATATCTAAGTGATTGTACGTGAATCGTCGCTGAAATCTGTTGAAGACACCCCGGATCTTGTTTCTATAGCATTGTGTCCTATTCATCTTTAGGACATTTTGGTTGATTCAAAATGGTTGCTGAGATGGCAAAAATTGTTGGCTTTGACATCCTCTATGGATAACTACACTTTCGAGATCCCTTATAATTTTCATTACCCTCTGGTAATTGAACATAACTATTGAAAATCACCATTTATAGTGAGTTTTCCCATTCAAAAAGGTGGATCTTTCCATAGCTATGTTAGTTTACCAGAGGGTCAACCTCCATTTTCCTATGGCTTTCCCTATGTTTTCCCATAAAACCTCCATTTTCCTATGGCTTTCCCTATGTTTTCCCATAAAACCTCCATTTTCCTATGGGTTTCCCTATGTTTTCCCATGGCTTCCCATTGGTTTTCACAACTCCAGAGGCCCATTTTTCGCCTCTGAAACCTCCATCCTTTGCGGAAGTGGAGGCACATCAAAGGCCAAGCGGTGGCGATGCAGGAAATTCCGCGGGCACCTCCGGGACGACCGGTTTTTTTTGTTGGGAAAAATCCGTTCGAATCAGAGTGAAAGGATGAGAAATTCAATAGTGACATTTAGTGGGTTTTAGTGGTATATATACACGATGTGTTTAATTCAATAGTGACATTAGTGGTTTTTAATGGTATATATATATATACTGGTTGGTGGTTGACCTAGCCTACCCCTCTGAAAAATGATGGAGTGAAAGTCAGTTGGGATGATGACATTGCCAATATATGGAAAATAAACATGTTCCAAACTACAACCAGTATAGATGTATAAAGTGGTTCTGTATGATGGATGTGTATACAATGAATCAACTGCAATTTCAAAAATAAATGGATTAAGTATCATCATTGGACAAAGGATTACATAGACATGAAATTACATTGTCTATCAATATGGTTAAAACATCTCAAAAGCTAAGTAAAGGCTAAATGATTGATATATGGAGGGCAGGACATAAATTGATGTGGATAAAATGTTGCTGAAAATACTGCAGCCACATGACACATTTGAATAATTGCATCTTAGGGTTTCTTAGGGTTTAGCACAGTACCAAAAGGAGAAATGCCCGTCAAAATGCTGAGCAAGGACATGTCAATGGCTACCTTGGATGTGAAGTGCTGAACAATGATAAGTGGGAAAAAAGGCAACTGATATGAAATGACATCAAATGACCAATAACAATGATAAGTGGCTGATACCACTGGTCAATTCACCCGAAGGCATGGTGGCAACTGAGAGTAACTAAATGTGGTTCCGAATGAACCTGGCATGTCGACCCGTACCTCACTGGCTAGTCAGAATTACTTTGGATTCGAAAGTTGTTATAGAACAGAACCCTGCAAAAAACAGAAAAAAATGCAAGGTCAAATTTACTTCAGGATTCTGTGATAATCAACTCTACCTTTTCCTGCATATATCTACTATATCCCAACAATGCCATATTGTTTCACCCATTGTATTACCCTTCGCATATACCTGTCATGTATACACATCAATCATATATATATATATATATATATATAATATACCATTAAAAACAACGCGCATACCTATCATACTCTTATACCCATTATACTATACTATCCTCATATGCATATCTGGATGAATTCTAATAGTTCACCCACCTGAAGGATTTACCAAAGCATTAGTCCAGTGACGTCGCAGCGAAATGACTGGACTAGTTCATCCAGGTGTTTATATGTTTTTATTATATTATATGTAAATATGTAAATATGTTTTTCCCAATATATTCAATATGTATATATATATATATATATACATATATATATATTATATTCCGATATACCACCATTTTAGATGGTAAACTTTACTTTTTTTGTTGCATATATCATTGCCGATAGAATTACCAAGGTATATAATGGTATATATCAACATATGTACATAGAAATATAGCCCTTAAGTATTCCCCAAAGTTTTTGTGGCTTGCTTGCAGCCAGTCGTCCTATACCATGCTCCAAGACACCACTTGGAATCCGCATGCTGCGTGGCCAGTGATGTGTACTTCCCATCCATCACTGTGGGATGTCCCACGTAGCACCTGCACGACGCTAAGCGGTGACGTCACCCAGGCGAAATCATGGGCTAAGCGGCAAAGCCAACAAGAAGACATGCCATTTTTTTACGCCATTTGGGGGGGAATATCAAACACTAAACAAATAAGACACCCCTTTTTTGGGGGGGTTGCCACATGATGTTTTTATTAGATTCTGCTTCCCACAAAGACTGATGGGTGTGACAGGGGGTTGACCCATTAAAAAGTATACATGCAGAAATAAGTAGTCAACACTAGTTCAGTCCAGTAACATCCCTATTCAAAGCACAAAAACACCCTCCGGTAGTCACATTTTCCCATGAAACTTCGCCATAGGTCGATGATTTTCCCAGTGAACTAAACCTTCATGGGATTTCCCATGATTTTCCCAGGATTTTTCCTATTTTCTAAAGGGGACTTGGCTAGTCCATGGCATTCCATGACTCCAGGCTTGATACCGAGGCGCAGGTGCACACGAATTTGGTGCCGTCGACCCGTACGAATCCGGATCTCCAGTAAAGTAAAGCCCAACCTCTCGGAGAAATGGGGCAGTTCTGTGGCTTGGTTTCCTACAATTTAAGTTTCATTCTGGCTGAATGATTCTGAATGATTCTGATGATTTCCGATATCTTAGAATATCCTAAAACTGAACAGTTCGAACATTTTGAGATACAATACTTAGCCTACCATCATCTGTAGCGACATCGTTGGGGGTGCACCTGGTTGGGTGTGGTGGTTTTCCAGTTCGCAAACTCTTGGGTTTCCAGAGGGTGTAAATCATGTATGAATATTGAGTGGAAATATGTTTTGTAGAACATTTATCAAATTTATCATCTCCACCCCCATCATCTGAATATAAACATCTCCATCCCCACATCTCCATCCCCATGAATATTAAGTAGTATAAATTAAATCATCACCCTGATCATCTCCATCCCCATCTTTTTAAAGAGGAATTTCCAAAGGGATTCAGTCCCGTTAAAGGTCCCGGTTTGATCCATCCCCATGTCCAAAGGTTTTTGCGCTGCTGAAAAATATAAACAACAAAAAAAATGGCTAATGTCGACCATTTGTAGGCTATCTATTAGATTAGATTAGATTAGATTAGATTAGGTTAGATTAGGTTAGATTTAGATTTAGATTAGGATTAGATTAGATTTAGATTTAGATTAGATTTGATTTGATTTGATTAGATAGATAGATAGATACAGACAGACAGACAGACAAATAGATAGATGGATGGATGGATGGATAGATAGATATAGACAGATAAATATAGATAAAAATATATAGAAAATATAGATAGATATAGATAGATATAGATAGATATAGGTAGATATAGATAGATGTAGATAGATATAGATAGATGTAGATAGATATAGATATATATATATAGATATAGATAGATATAGATAGATATAGATATAGATAGATATAGATAGATATAGATAGATATAGATAGATATAGATATAGATAGATATAGATAGATATAGATAGATATAGATAGATATAGATAGATATAGATATAGATAGATATAGA
>Ga0126342_10003097_pt1 | contig 27068 bp, 25 predicted proteins | sample Cyp1metagenome_FD_92528 | JGI IMG/M metagenome (GOLD analysis project Ga0126342, IMG submission 92528) | Coral microbial communities from Lord Howe Island, Old Settlement Bay, Australia - Cyphastrea 1 metagenome | ecosystem: Host-associated > Invertebrates > Cnidaria > Coral ...
AGAGATAGGAGAGATAGGAGAGATAGGAGAGATAGGAGAGATAGGAGAGATAGGAGAGATAGGAGAGATAGGAGAGATAGGAGAGATAGGAGAGATAGGAGAGATAGGAGAGATAGGAGAGATCGGGGAGATCGGGGAGATTAGAGAGATTAGAGAGATTAGAGAGATTAGAGAGATTAGAGAGATTAGAGAGATTAGAGAGATAAGAGAGATAAGAGAGATAAGAGAGATAAGATAGAAAGAAAGAAAGAAAGATAGATAGATAGAAAGATAGAAAGATAGGTAGATAGATAGATAGATATATGAATATATTGGAATCAACATGAACTCCATTGAAGTCCTCATGTTTTTTGGCAGTTTTAAAGCAGCTCAAGAGGATTTTTGCCTCTTCTTGCGTTCCTCTTCCTCTTTGCGTCTCCTCTCCTCCTCCGCTTCCTTCCGTCTTCTCTCAGCCTCTTCTGCAAGTTTCCTTAGAACAGAAGCGGGTCGCGGCCATTGTGCCACAAAATGAGGAATAAGGGCGATCTTTATAGCCTGCAATCAACCATGGCAATATGAAATTAAATAAGAATAGAGTTTTTAAGGGAAAAAAAAACTAGGGATGTTCTATTGCCATGTTTGATTACCGCAGGGCATATTTCTTTTCAAGGGCCAATTGACTTGCAGAAAAAACTACTACCCTATAGTTTTCATGGGATCCTGAAGCTTCTGGTACTACTAAGTAGCCCCAAAAAAAGGCCGGAGCGCTTCTTCCGTTCCTCTTCCTTCCGCCTTCTCTCTTCGTCGGCAGCAGAATCCAGAGTGACCTGGATTTCTTGGATCCTCTGTTTGGCCTGCTCAATCACATCACCTGAGGGTCGCCACAAAACATGATTCAGAAATATTCAGAATGTACTGACATATTTGCATAGGCATGGATTATCATTACAGCTTCCTATGCTTGCTACTTTCCAATCTAAGCCCACTTGCTGATCAACTTGCTGAATAAGTCACCCTCGATGCCAGCAACGGTTGCTTTGTCAATGGCAGCTTGCAGAATGTCGATTAGAGCAGCGCCTTCATCCTCAAGCACGTTTGCACATCGTCACACTTCATACACAGGCCCCCCTGTTTGGCAAACACACACACACACGTCCACATTTTGCTCTGTGGACAAGTCGGCATGCAGAACAAGTTGTCTACATGTTCCTATATGTTCCCTCCAAAGCCAGTCCCACTCCAATTGGTCCTCTCTCATCAATGCTCCCTCCAATTCTTTGAGTGCAGCCTCTCTTTTCCGCTTGCGTTCCTCTTCGGCCTCCTCTTTGCGTTTTCTGGCCTCTTCCTGCAATTTCCTGCAGTCTGTTGGGCATTGTATCATAACCATACAGTTTCCGCAACATATCTTGATAACCTCCCACTGTACTGTACTGGGGAGCACAACAACCCAACAAAAGAATGAACAGATATGTATATATATATATATCATATATCATATATCATCAACATACAACGCATCATGTTCTGCTCACTTTCATCCCAAAATGCTGCACCAAATGAGTTGAATATAAGTTGACTTTGGGTTTGTTTGACTGTTTGACAGCTGGGTTCTTCTGTACCCCTACATCCACTGGCTCATCATCAGGTTCCCTAGCAAAAGTGGCTACCTGGGGAGTATACATTGCTTTAAGGAAACAGCAATTGTTCGTTAGTTCCCCTAAAATCCGTCCCCATTGTATCCCAGTTAATCCTCCATGTATCCCATGATAACCCTCCGTATCTGGATGATTTTGGTTGTGGTTGGTTTGTTATACCACATGATGGACCATATCTTATATATGTGTCTTGCTTAAATTCCAGCCTTGTTCCACCATCTTTTTCCGGATGATCTTCTTCAACCTCATATTGTTACATTGCAGTATATACATATATATAACTTAAAAAATTATATACACACCACATGAAATATCATCTTCGATGGAACATCTATATCCCCCAAAAAATCTATTCCCAGACTATTCCCACTGTTTTTTTTTGGTCAATCATGGTCAATCTGTCAATCCGTCCACCCGACAGCTGTCCTCAGTCTCTCCGCTTCCTTCTTCCGTTTCTCCTCTTCTTCTCGCGCCTTGATCGCTGCTTGGATCGCCTCGGCCTTCTGCTGCGCCTTCTCAATGAGGTCACCTGCGCTTCGCGGAACGTCTGCAAGAAAAATCGAAAATGTTGGTAAATAATGATAAAATGTTGGTGTATATATATATATATAATTATCTCTATATATACATATATACATATATCATAATATCGCAAATAATGGGGACGGAATAATGATGAATAATACTATATTGAATAATGGTGTATATAGTAAACGAATGGTGAATAATGGCAAGTAATGGTAACTCTCGGATACTGCCTTTGGGAAAGGTAAACCATTGTCCAAAAGGAAAAATGTTTGCAAATTCAAATTTCTGAAGCCAAATCCGAATTGAATGACAAGACTCCTCGCAAACACACTGAACCTATTCCCTGCTTGCTACCCTGGTCCCCTCGAGAAATAGCTGCCCCATGGATTTGTCCAAAATGATGGGCACCATTGGGCACCCCAAAACCACAATTCTCATTTCTCAATGGCCATCAATGGCCATCAATGGCCTAAAAACATCTAAAAACACTGTTCAATCATGAGATTGTCTACAACTCCAAAATAACTCGGTCGGCCAATGTCACTGGGGGCCTTCGAGGCCGATCACGGATGCTCGGGCAGCCGCATCCTTGAGCTTCTCAACTTGAGCCTCCGTTTCGTCCTGGCATAGGCTGGAAATGGCTAGAATACATGGGAAAAACATATAGAATAATGATGAGTAATGTATGGAAAAATAAGGTCTGACATTTTGCTCCTCCAAAGTGCAAATGCATAATGACAAGTAGACATAACTCAAATTGAAATCCCAATTTCATTCAGTCTGACCTTAAAACGTTGCGAAACCGAACACGGTCCTGACTTTGAAGCGCCTCCTCCAACGCTTTTTCTGCCGTCTGTAGCTCCTTTGGGCATGGAGAAGTAGGTAGTGATACGTCAGGCCGCACTCATCATCCAACAACTACAGTAACCCCTTACAGATGTTATGTATACATATGTATACAGGATGTACATGTAAAGTTTGAACTCTACAGTAAGTCAACTTAGATGTGGAAAACCCTCCATATAAATAGATCGATATAGATCGTTTCCTGGGGTTTGAACATGGGATTTCCATCTTTTTCGCGTAGCATCATATCTTCATATATCTTCATTATATCTGAGTCCAACAAAAATTTTGAACCCCAAATGGCTCAGTCAGAAGCTTCACCCACCTTGACGCGCTGCTGGGCTTTGCCCATGACATCATCTGATTCCATGAGACCGGCGGCCATGGAGGTTTGAATGGCATCCTGGCATCATTGTATGGGTTGGTTCAAGCGAGAATCTACAGGAAACATCAGGAAACATCAGGAAACCATGTTCTTATTACCATGAAAACGCCTTTGAAATTCTGGGATGGGGTCGGGGAACCATGTTATCCATGTTTGAAGGAAGAAACTGAAGAAACCTGATCGTTTACCATGAAAATCATGAAGCAAACTCATGGAGGACCATGGAGGACCTGAAAACCGGCGCCGGCACTGGATGTTTTCTATGGTAAATGACAGGAAAATATGGTTTAGATGAAAGTTTGGATTGTTTTTTAAACTGTAAATCCAAGACAGCGTCAATGGGTTGGTTGAAGATTTAAATTAAAAGTGATTTTTTCCCCGAGAAATTTATGGAGGTGTCCTGTAATTGTTCGCTTCAACCAATTCTATGTTGAAAGGTTGGGTAGAGTTTGCCACAGCCCAATTCACTTCGGAAACATGAGTTCCATCGATATCTATTCTGCACCAGTGCCTTTCAATACGAGCCCCTACGATGGCTCAAGCATGACGTAGACAAACTGGTGCTAGACCACGAGAACATGAAGATCAGCATACCGCAAGAGGGATGCGCCATGAGTCATGATGCGCCTGAATTTTCTTTGGCACGCCGCAGCTTTTGATGAGCTTCTCCAAGTCCTATTGGCCGCAAATACAGAGCTTAGCAAACACCGAATTCACACGCTTGGACGCTCTTCATACCAGCACTGTTGGCCAGCATGCCACACAGGCACATGACACATGCAAAGCACGTGCAAAAATCATTGTGAACGCATGACGCATGTGCATGCCTAAAAAAAAATGTGCCTGGGCACAAAACATCGCATACAGCCCAAGAAATCAAAGGTGACAGGGACCAGAAAGTGGGGAATTTTCAGATATACCCACTGGTTGTTTCACATAGCTACGGAAAATGGTCCATTTATATACAGGAGATGGTTTATGAATGTTTATGATATTTTATGATGGTTTATGATGATTTCCCCATTTAAAATGGTGATTTTCTGTAATTAGCTATGGCAGCCATGTGAATTCTGCCTATCACCAGAGGGTGCCATCCTGTTGCCATCCTGTTGCCATCCCGCTGCGGCTGACCCACTGCGGGCCTCTCTTGCTTGTGCCTTGCGACGGCGAGCTTCTTCCTTGCGCCGCTGTGCTGCTTCCTCCTGTGGCGGGGGCCCATGTGAGACACGTGGCCTTCACGTGTCACCCGAAAGTGTAGGGGTCTGCTGTATTTCTCAAAAATGACCAAAGTTTGTTGTTGTTTGATGTCATGTCGGACTCATATATAATTATCATTCATCATCCAGATTTTGAGCACCGTTGAGCCACATAATTTGAACATACTCGAAAGTGATTTGGCTTTGAATGTTGTCACAATGGCATCAACAATGCTATACGTGGATGCGCTCGGCACCTCTTCTTTACGGCGTTCTTCTTCTATCCTCAGCTTTTCTGCTTCAGACTCCTTCCACGCCTGCAGGTTGATAAGTGTAGATATGGTGTGCGACCTGTTTTGCTACGTTTTGCTTCAAAGCACCAGCACTCTGTCAATGCTAAGGGCCTGCCATGCTCCTTCCAACTCCAGTCTCTCTGACTCAGGTAACCTCAGCAAAGCATGGCCCAGGCCAAGGTCCAGTGCCTTGATGCCTTCATCGTGCTCGTTGACTGGGTTCGTGGATGTGACTTCAGTAGCCCCAAAGTATCCAGAAAAATTGGCAGAATATCGGGGACAAAAGCACCTCATTTATCCAAGTCTTTGGTGTGGAACACAACTATTATATAATATTATCAGTGTTCTATGGCCCTCGTTAGGCCCTAGTCGTCCTGCATCAAGCCCAGAAACTGCTTGAAGTCGTCCATGGTCAGGCCCTTGCCGTGAGTGCCTGAATCACAGCTGGGGAGCTTGAGCTGAATCGAATCAGCTTGTGATTCAGCAACCTTTCCCCTAAATACCAATGCTTCTCAGCTTATCAATGTAGGCCTCAAGGGAACCAGTTTGGCAACAAATCTTTTCACCAATCAGACCATGTGCAAAATGGGTGCCTGTGCTTTGCAAAAAGGCGCGGAATTCAGACTCTTTGGCCCACATCTGCTGTGCTTGGGCAGAGACCAGGCAAAGCCTAGGAGCAGGACATCTGAGATGTGACACAGGCAGGGGCGTTTGAGATCATAGTTTGGCATTTTTTCAGCAACTCCATCAGGCAAATGAGGTTACAGTAAGCAGTATCAAAAAGCTTCAATAGTTTCATGTCCGGAAGCAGAGGCATAGTAGCATAGTATGCGCTGAACTAGCACCACATCATTTTGCATTGAAGGGTGCTGGCAGTTGCTTTTGCCCATCACCCAAAACGTCCAGGAGATGTGCATGTGGGCTTGCCGCGAATTCTCCAAAGGGTGGGCAGTGGACTAAGCAATTGTAAAATAGAGAGTCCGGAAAAAACAAGAAACATCAAACACAGCCAAGAAAATCAAGAAAACATCATAAATATCCGATTCTAAATATAGCATCGGGTACCTCTGATCATCGGGACCCGGGTACCTGTGGCCCATCTGTGGCCCATGTGATCATCCCTGGAGGATCATGCAGCTAACCACCAGCAAGATACTGCAAACGAGCTTGGAAGCGTTGCTGGCGACGCACTGCAGCTAGCCTGCTCCTGGCCACCGGGACGGCCAGTTACTTGTGGGCAGCTTGGAAGGAGCACCAAATTCCACCACTCAACTTGATATCAACTTGATATCCAGCGGAAAAATTGTTACGGCACCAGTAGCGTTGGAATATGCCATCAAAAAGCCGATTGACATTCACCTAAGTTGGCAGCTCCTTGCGCAATTCAGCAGAGTTCGATGCTCTTCCCGTGGGTCTGTGGGCGTTGTTAGGGTCACGCATCCTTTTCCTGAAGGGCTTGTGATCACGCAGCAAGTTGTGGCCTGTGTGTAGAGGTTATGAGGTTGCTTCAGCAATCAAACATGACGATGGTAAACCAGGAGGAAAGAGAACCTCATCTACACCCTCTTTGGATTTACACATGTTCAGATGCTCCTGCCCGATTAAACTAATTACCCAAGGGTGAGTGAAAACATGTGAAAGCCATTCACCGATACTCACAGCCACAGTGAGGAGAAAAAAAAACAGTGTCCTTTTCTGATGAGGGCAACTCCAGCATTCAGGGTGTGAAAGAGTGCTGCCAGCGGAAAGGTGTTGAATCTGCCAGCGCAAGCAACTTTGACCTTTCCAGGATGCTGAGGATACAAGATGTTCCCAGATTTCTCCTCTGGTAATTTAACATGGCCATGGAAATCTATAAATGAGTCATTTTTCCACAGCTAAGGGGCATTGCACATCAGCAGTCACGAGCTCTTACTGCTGGTCACCCGTGGTAGAGTCACGCGATTCCGAAGACCCTGTTTCCAACATAAACGACAAGCATGAATGATCAAATGATTAACTATAGAAAATACCAGGAAACAAACTGTGCACGACAAGCCAGTTGGTCCTTCCCATCCCATCTTTTTTGGGCTCCAATCATCCCAAGGTCCCAAAAGGCTGCCATTTCCCCCACCTGGTCTCGATAGGCTTTCACCGCCTCTTGCCGACTGGAGCGGAACTTCTGCAAAGCCTCAACCAGTTCTTTCTGGGTCTCCTGGGAAACAGCTGAGGGAGAGCTGGACCAAATGGCCAAATGGAATAAGCATCGATTGATCTACAAAATTGGTCACCTATGGTGCCAAAAAAAACTATCCATCTTATGTAATATATATATATATAATGGATATTAAATGATATTGATGTGTGTTGATGGGGGTCAATATTTTTTGGGATAACAATGTCGGAACATGACATGGAACAACCCATCACCGTTGTTCTACTTCGCTGCAAACACGTGCTTTTCAACAATTGAAACCGGGTCTATGATGTCTATGTTCAACAGGAACCAATGTGCGCAATGGAGTTCCGCGATTTTTGGGACACAACTTGACAACTAACAAAACCAGATTGCTCCATTCCATCCCATTCCGCATTCTCACCTTCTCACTCACTTCTGTGGCAGCTGCTGGTGCCGCTGAGGGATCGTCGGCGACAGTGGCTCCTTTGGTTTCGCCTGTTGACGTGTCTTGACACGTCACACACCCATGACAGCAGGGCACTCGAGTTGGTCATCCAGAATGAGTTGTGCAAACCGTGGCCAATATCATCATGATTTAAACTAATATGCAACAATGATAACGATCAAAATGAATTAGGACTTAAATAAGGTATACCAATGTATACCATATGATATTTTATGGTTAATTATGTAAATATATGTAAATTCGGTATGGATTTCTTGGAAGTTCATCATGTAATGCATCCTAGGCCCGCACGGCCGCATCAGGACGCCTGAATCGAGGGCATCCCGCACGGCTGAATATAGCTGCGGCCGTGCCAAATCCCGCAGGATGGCTGCGCGCTGCTGACCACTGTAGGACACAAAATCCACCACCCTCAGTAGAATCAAAACTACAATCGATACAGTATCATTGTCAATAAAAACATATATATGTATATTACCGTATATGTCATATTTCTATTAATTACTAGTATCTAATATTATTGCCACAAAATTACATTTGATATTACAGCATGACAAAATCCACAACATCCACAGAAGTGGCAAGAAGGTGGCAGAGATGTAGGGAGCTCATGGCAATTCCACTGCTTTAGCATGGAAATATTGTGACGGGCACATCGTGGCACATGCGCTGCCAAACACAGTGGTTGGGTGTGCAACTCGAGGATTTCGAATAGTTGGAGATGCTCATGCCCCAGAAAACAATGCGCGGGTCACAAACATGCAATTCTGATCCATCTGAGCTCAGCGGCAGGATCATAGAGGCCATAATCGACAAAACAGCCACTACCATGCCTAAGCGCGTTGCATTTCAGGGTTGACGAAACCGTTTTGAAGCTAAATGCTGGAAACTAGCAAGGATGCCGAAACAGGGTCCGGACACAGAAGTGCTTGCAATATCTTGCAATGACAATTGATGTTATCTCGAGATTCAAGATCATATACCATCATACACCATTTTCTTTCTGGGGATCTTTGCTCAGAAGGCTTCTTTTGTTGGATCAATCAACCATGCTCTTTTTCAGTGGAACTCCGAAACCTCTCTCTCTATCTCCAAAAATCGAGATTTCTTAAAACATCTTAAAATAGGATATAACCCCGAATCATCTATTTTTATAAGATGTTCCATTATAAACCCTCCATTGGGGTAGCCCCATGACTTTGGAAACCTCCAAGCTATCACCACATCCAAGCTGCCCATGGATGGCCAGTCCTCCATGACAGCAGCAGCAACCAGGCCCCAAACACTGGACACGGCAAAAGCCTCAGCCGTGGCATGCCGTGACGCCCGGACGATCCCAAAATGGCAAGCAGATTTGACGTGGAAGAAATCTTTTAAGATCTTTTAAGTTCTCGCTGGTGTAGTAGATAAATGATAATAAATGTATAGTGGAATGAAATCAGTAGATCATCAAATATCATCAACTAGCAAGCCACAGCTAGCCACCGAGATCCACCGAGACACCTGCAAGAAAGCCACAAGATCACTCTGTGCCAAGGACAGCTTCCCAGCATTGAAGCGGAACATCGGGAAGGCAAAGTCTGATGACCTGCAGGCGAAGCAAAATCATGTCGGGGTATGGGTCCCAAAAATAAAGATAACCCTATCTTTATACTAAGAATAAACTAAAATAGACATAAATAGACCAAAATCATCTAAAATCATCTAAAATCTATAAAATTCTATAAAGTCCCCAGGTTTTTTAAATGTTGATCCGTACCCATATCATCAACTTCGGCAGTAGCTCCATCAAACACCACGAAAAAAATTGCACCATCCACATAATGACGTAGGGCACCCGATTCGGAGGCGTTCCAAAGCGGTACGCTGCTGGGAATCTGAGACTTCCAGAAGACCGGCACCAAGTAGGAGCACCACCAAGCCAATGCATACCTTGAGAGCCAGAAACTGCTGAGTCACAGCAAGCAGCTTTGAACATGTTTGTTGCCGTCTTTGTTGCCATTTCTTTGCATTGACCTGCATTGACTTTCAAGTTTCTTTGGTGATTTGGCTGATGGACATATTATCTAACTTCGTCATGGCTTGATATGCAAACCTTTTGTGTCCTTTATCTCTCCATACATTGATCACTGCGATATGCTATCCGCCGCCTGCTTTTACGGCAAAGGAGGCCTGCATGGTCACGTTCAGAAATCTGCTGGGGGAATTGAACTCAAAAAAAGACTTGCATCAACTTGCATCCAAGAAATAACTTGAAAACGGTGGCTGGACAGGTGATCTTCTCCATTGTGGCACAGATTCTTGTCTGCGCCCTCCATGCAGACAATTTACAAATATGCCTCAAGTTGTTCGTTATTGTTTGAACCTGAACAACAGGCAAGCACAAAGGATTGTTACAGAGTCTTGCTCCCAGTCCCAGGTGTCACTTGGCTGTCAAGATGCGACGCTGAAGCCAAAGAATATACTCTGAAAGTAGTACGTGATGCCAGCAGCAGCGCCCAGAACAAGAACGCCGATGCAAATAGCGACACCAATCTTGACCTCACATGCCAACAAAAACTCATTCAACACATGTTACAGATTGTTCTAGAAAGTCATCCAAGCACGTCAAATGAATTTCCGAAGGCTGCCAACAAACCCGCCCGAAACCTGCAAGAGAAACTGACACCGGTTCCCCTGGCATTGGGTTTACGTGAGTTGGTTTTGTCACGGGCCCCCATCCCTATGGCCGCAATATGTTGCGATCGTCATTTCCCCTTGAAATATCCATAAACAAGTCATTCCAAACCCGATTGTTCCACAAAACCAGATCATGATTTATCGGATTTGTGATTTTTGGTGATTTTTGTATCCCATCACCTCCCATCAACTCCCACGAAATCATCTCCCCTCATATGGTCGGTTTAATGGGTTTAAATCGTAAAGCAGCATTCTACCGCTCAAAAACTGGCCATTTCCAGCCCCCCACGAGATCCCTTGTTACAAACACAGCAACTCTGCGCGGCACGAAGCGATTGTTTCGCTGCCAGTGGATGAAAGCCCCGGCCAAGATAGCCACCATCCTGGATTTGGGAGTGGAACTTGCTGATGTTGGTGGAACTTGAATAATTTTGGAAAAAAATATGACAAAATATGACACAAAATGATAGTTTTGAAAGGCTCCCAGAAGGCTCTCGGATTTTTTTGCCTGGATTGGAAATTCTGTAACGAGTTGCCTAAGGATCTTAGGGCAACCTAATAACCATCAATGTTCCCAGTGAACTTGGCATGCCAATGAGCTTGGGCCAAGGTTCAACAAGAGGCAGAAGCCGCAAAGAGTCACCGGCCAGAAAGCAAGGGCAATGACGATCAAGAAGATCGAGTAGACGGCCTAAAGCAGTTGGATACAGTTGGCAAAGTTGGAACTGTAGCTGTTTCATGTTGTTTCCAACCAATCAGATGATGGTCAGAACTGGTCAAAGGTTATATATACAGCGATTCAAACACTGCCAAGATTCTGTGCCCAGCAGGATGGTATTTCTGACGAAGCGCCATGTCTTAGCATCCTGCAATTGTTTGGAAGTGCGAAGAGTGAGAAATGCCAAACATGTCATCATGACGTTTACTTCAAAGTAACAAATCACGACTTGGTGTCTGCTGCCTTTTTTAACCTGGCGTTCAATATCCTTTCCAGACCTCCATTCAGATATGTTTGCTATATTATGAAGGGTCCTCAAACGACATCTTCAAGCACAACATGATCTGGAGGTTTCAAACACCCTGATCCTCATGCCAAATAAATAAATATATATATAATTTATAATATATATATATATATATAATTTATATAATATATATATATATCGTTTATATAATATATATATGTGTGTAAAATTATGCTACATAAAATCATGAAATTCTAATATATAAAAAAAAAAATATTACATTCTATTATATAATATTTTTGAAACTGTGTTATATTCAATTTAAACAAGATGTAGCCCACGAACCCGAATGCAGTCACGTAGAACACTATTGTGAAACAAGTTATTTGAACAGTCTACAATTTTCCCCTGTTTTACCGTACCAGTGCACTGTAGACTGCAGAATGCGGAAGAGGGTGGAGTGTAAAGTGTAGAGTGTTGAGTGTAAAGTGTGGAGTGAAAAAAGTGTGGAGTGTAAAGTGTGGAGAGAGGAGTGTAAAGTGCAAAGTGTGGAGTGTAAAGTGTGGAGTGAGGAGTGTAAAGTGTAGAGTGTAAAGTGTAGAGTGTGGAGTGTAAAAGGTGGAGAGAGGAGTGTGAAGTGCAAAGTGTGGAGTGTAAAGTGTAGAGTGTGGAGCGTGGAATGGAAAGTGTAGAGTGTGGAGTGTGGAGTGTAAAGTGAGGAGTGTGTGGTGTAAAGTGTGGAGTGAGGAGTGTGGAGTGTGTAAAGTGTAGAGTGTGTAAAGTGCAGAGTGTGCTGGAGTGTGGAGTGTGGAGTCTAGAGTGTGAAGTGTGGAATTAAAGTGTGGAGTGTAAAGTGTAGTATGTAGTGAGGAGTGGAAAGTGTGGAGTGTGGAGTGTAGAGTGTAAAGTGTAGAGAGTAATGTGTGGAGGGTAAAGTGTAAAGTGTGGAGTGTAAAGTGTAGAGTGTGGAGTGTGGAGTGTGAAGTGTAAAGTGTGGAGTGTGGAGTGTAAAGTTTAAAGTGTAAAGTGGGCAGGGGGGAGTGTCGTGTGTACTGTGTAGAGTGTGGAGTGTAAAGTGTCAAGTGTAAAGTGTGGAGTGGAAAGTGTAAAGTGTGGAGTGTGGAGTGTAGGCTGTAAAGTGTAAAGTGTGGAGTGTGAAGTGTGGAGTTAGCGGTGTGGAGTGTGTAAAGTGTCGAGCGCGGTGGAGTGTGGAGTGTGGAGTGTGGAGTTGAAAGTGCGGAGTGTAAAGTGCAGAGTGTGGAGTGAGGAGTGTAGGGTGGGGAGTGTAAAGTGTGGAGTGTGAAGTGTAAAGTGTGGAGTGTAGAGTGTGGAGTGTAAAGTGTAGAGTGTAAAGTGTAGAGTGTATAGTGTAGAGTGTAGAGTGTGGAATGTAAAGTGAGGAGTGTAAAGTGTGGAGTGTAAAGTGTAGAGTGTGGAGTGAGGAGTGTAAAGTGTGGAGTGTGGAGTGTACAGTGTAAAGTGTGGAGTGTAAAATGTGGAGTGAGGAGTGTAAAGTGTAGAGTGTAAAGTGTAGTGTGGAGTGTAAAGTGTAGAGTGTGGAGTGTAAAGTGTGGCGTGTATATAGAGTGTGGAGTGTGGAGTGCAAAGGGTGGAGTGTAGAGTGTGGAGTGTAGAGCAGGCAATGCGACACGTCTGAAGTGCTGCGCTTGCCACGCAAAATGAAGACAGAGATCTCCAAAATTTTGCTTCTGCCACGAAAACTGCATAAGGAAATCAACGTCAACCCGTGGGGCGGTTTGTAGCCGAAACCTTATTATATAAAAATATATAAATACGTAATTGTATATATACGTATATATATATATAATTATATATATACATGGCCGGACAAGAAACATATTTGGAATGCAATTCTAATTCTAGCTATATGCAGACTCGTCAAATGACATCTTCTGCAAGCACATCATGATTTTCACCCGCTCCATCCCGCTCCTTTGGATTCCATTGGCTGTCCCTCAGTACTTGTACCGCCAAGAACACCGCGTAAACCGCTGGGTAGAGGAACACGACTCCAAGGAGAGAGATGGCAAAGTAGTCCAACTGCGGCGAAATAAAGTATATTTACGGGTCAAATCTGGCTTTGTCTGAAAATGGGGGATACCCTTTTATGGGTGAAATACGGGAAAATCATGATTGACAAATTGACCATATCGGGTACTGGGTAACCATTGGGTAACCTATTTTCAGACAAACATGACAAATCAACATTGACCACCAGCTCCGCGGCTGATATGCCCGATTTCCGTGCCTTTAACCCACCCTCAAAGTACCACACCAAGAGGGCCCACGACACGAGGATCAGAACCTCACTCTCGCCCATCTTCGCCCAAATTTCCAAACGATAGGACCAAACTACTAAACTTACCAAACATACCATACCCGTTGATCGCCGCCCCATGCAGCAGGCGGATGTTATGCAGCAAACGCATATGTTCTCTGCAAAAGATTGAAAAGCATTGCTGAAGAGCGACGATAAATCCCCACAAGATCGGTTGCGCGCGGTCAATCTGCAAGGTACCAAACCAAAGCCTTAGCCAGCCGCCAGGACAATGACGAGATCAACTCCTCTACTGTGACAATCCAGGAGAAGCAAACTTCTGGATTTGTTCTCAGGTGTCACCGCAATGCATAGCTGTCTATCTATCTATCTGTCTGTCTGTCTGTCTGTCGGTCGGTCGATCTATCTCTATCTATCTCTCTCTATTTATTTTAATCTACCTATATCTATCTAGCTCTATATCTATCTATCTCCATCTATCTCTATCAATCTATATCTATCTCTATCTATCTCTATCTACCTCTATCTCTCTCTATCTATGTCTATCTATCTCTATCTATCTATCTCTATCTATCTCTATCTATTTATCTATCTGTCGGTCTATCTATCTGCTTTACCTATCTTTATCTATCTATATTTTTATCTATATCTATCTATATCTATCTATATTTCTATCTATATCTATCTAGATTTCTATCTATATCTATCGATCTCATTATCCAGCCATCCATCCATCCATCCATTCATGTATCTGTCCGTCAGTCTGTTTATCTACAGTATATCGTTCTATTTCTGTCTACCTACCTACCTACCTCGCTACTTCGCTACCTATCTACCTACCTGCCTACCCACCTACCTATCGACCTACCTATCTATCTGCCTGCCTAACTACCTGTGTACCTACCCACCTATATGTATGTACATATAAATATAAATATATATATATAAATACCTACCTGTATATATAAATACCTACCTGACTACTTACTAGTACCTACTGTAATACGTGCATCTGTATACGCACACACACACACACATGCCCGTAATTCCACTTGAATCTGTTCGGCAAGAATCATAAGCCAACAAAGCTGCTCCAAGTGACCGATTGCTCATGAAGGTAAGGGCCAGCACAAGCACCGCAGCAGCAATGCTCCAGCCGACCCAGCGAAAACGGATCTCAGAGACGACGTGCAAAACTCCACCCTGGGAGCGAAGGAGAAATGGATCTAGAAATGGAATGGTCAACAAGCGGGTCATGAAGCCTCAAACCTGACTCGTGGTAAATGAACAACATACAGATAAACCACAGTTTCATCCAGTTTCACCTACAAGTAAGATCAAGTAAGTGGCCAATTAGGTCCAATTAGCATGTTATAGCCTGATTTATACGTTGCTATTTGGTAGATGAGATGATCCCAACCCAACTGACAAATACGAGTGGGGGAGAAGAAGGGATGGAGAATGGTGAGAAAACACACTCTTGAACCCTTGATGGGCACCACGTCATGCGCACCACCCCAAGCACAACATAAAGTTTTGAGATGTATGCCAATGCTCTATAAAGTGTACTTTAACGCGTTTTATAATGTTACAGTAAAGCGTATCTCACGATATTTTCGTGGCCTCAAGCACACCAAAAAGCCCGAGAAATCGCTCAGAACTCTCTTAAGCTCAGTGGACCCCAAACTGAAATCGGGCAAGGGCTAAGACCCTGGCGTAAGCAATGTTCAGCACGAGCACCAGGACCCAAATGCGCACGGTCCATGGGATCTTTTGCAAACAATTCTTCCCCTGCGTTCGATGGTAGGGGGTAATCCAGCTGAAACTGGACCAGACTCGACATATCTCGACATGATAGGACCTGTGACACCTCTTCAACAGGGATTCACTGATTTTAAGTAGTAAAAATCGGGCAGCACAAGAGAGACAACACTTGAACACTTCAATGGTGACATAATGTGACATATTTGGTGACCCTTCCCGGCAGTGTTTGGGCCGTCTTGGGTGAATCTCAACCACCAGTCCTGCTCTTCTGACGCCTCAGGTGCACCTTCGCCGACAGCATGGCAGGATGTGGGTTTGGTCCCTGACCCTGGGTTCCATGGCCTGGAAATGCCTGGAATGAGTTCGGGGGAATTCTCATGCGGTTTGGAATTTCGAGGAATTTCGGGATCTTCCAAATAGGATGTGGCAGTGGCATCCGAAAAAATGTCGCATGGCACGAAAAAGAGTGCCTGTTATTGGTGTGTAATATCTACTCGTCCGCTCCTGTGATTCAAAATTGGGAACCCCAATGGCAACCCACAAAGGGATGAATTCGTCTTCAAATATGAAAAGTGCCAAGACGGTGCAGCTCTTCAAACCTGGATTTGTTGTCACATAGGCCTCAACTCCCAGCGTATATCATAATGTCATATCCCTTAAATCTATTTTAAATCTTGCATATATAAAAGGGAATAATATGGAGGAGTTAATTATCAATTACAAAGGCATACTGATCATACTGTAATGGAACCCTACAAGGCCCCAGTGTTCAGATTCCATGAAAACCTAAACGGCTGCAAATGTTTCTCAATGAAATTAAATCGCAGATATGTCTATTGATAGGGTCCAGTATAGTCCATTAATGGTTACAAGCATTGATATATACTTTGCCATGGGTCAAAATCCTGGCACACTGGAAAACATCACAATAGTTCACAATAGCTGATAAATGGGTCTTCATGCAAATGTTCATCCCCAAAATATGACACAGGTCTCGAATGGCTTTGAATGGTTCCTCGGTGTTCATCATGGTTCCTCCCTGTGGTAAACCCATCATCCCCCATGATACCCAATGGGGGCATAAAGAACAATAAACCTCAATGGGAATTGTTTATTTTGCGGTTTATTATGTATAATCGTATCTTAAAATCTAACATCCATTAATTCAATTTAATTCAACATTGTTCATAATTTTTCATTTCTTTCATCATTCTTCCTCGTTCACTCCCCGTTTTCCAAATTGAATATCTGCTGGTGTCCAAAGTCATGGGGGTACCCCAATAGCTGAAGGGTTTATTTCCAATTTTTTTTAATGAAAACCCATGCAAATCCTATTTTTAATGGATGATAACTGGGGGTACCTCCATGACTTAGGAAACCTCCATGCTTTTCCTGATGGCCTGCCGGCTCAGCTGCTTCGGCGTCGCCCGCCGCAGCATCGGTCCCCGCGCCATCCGCAGCATCGGTGGCATCAGCAGCGGTGTCGGCGGCGTCGGCAGCGTCAGCGGCGTCGGCGGCGGGCACCACGCGGGCCATTTTGGGATCGCTGGATTTCCTGCAGATACTGGCACAATCATGGCAAAACCATGGTGATTTTACAAGATGTACAAGTAGCTTGTGAATTCTCCAAATTATTTCAGAATCTATGATATCTATGGATCATTCATCCACCAATGACCATGGGATGCTGAATCTAAAAAAGTGCATCCATATCCCGCCTCGGAGGGCCCAGGTAGAAATCATCCACCACCCATCGATGGTGCGCCGAGAAGAAAAGCCCAATGATCAGCGGCAGAAAGCCAACGTGCACCAGGACCTGTGGCTGGTACTTTCATGGAAGATGTGTTTTTCCATCGCTTCTTTCTTGTATTTAAAAAAGGGAGGGGCCTGTGGTGAGCGGCAGAAAATGGCATTTTTTGCAAATCCTAAATAAAAATAATCCAGACATGAACAGATTGCACTTTGAAGCACATACTTTCCACCCAACTATTGTACAAAAAAATGCCAACAAACCAGAAGGTCAGGTGTTCATTAAGAAGCTCTTGCGTGTAATTTAGTTCCATGCAATCTCCATGCAAAGCCATATTTTTTGTTTAAAAGTCACTGTGTGAATTGTGTTGCCCTTATTGAATGCAATGTAGTAGATACCTCAGAGTCAGAAGGTAAAGGATCATTTTAAATACACACAATTCAGGAATAAATATTGAAATAATTTGAACCTTAGTACCATTGATATTGCATGAACCTTTCCACTATCCCTTGCAAAATATCACGTGTTTTTTCTCAAAAATGCAGGATTTCCCTCGAAGTACAGCCTTCCTTGGCAGGGAATATAAATGTTTCTGTATGTAGCATGAATTTAACATATTACACTCCTGTTCTAAATGCATTCTAAATGTAATATCAAATGCAACAATGAAGCCTCCCCTGCTTGCAAAGAAGCATTTGTCAGTCTTTTGCAATTTTCCTTTGAGAAAATTAAATGCTTTTTTTCAACACGCAATACCCCTACACAAATTATGGAGGAATCCTTTGAAAGATGCAGCATTCCTTTTGAAAAAGGGCACTTTTCCTCCAAATGATAGGCAATAATTCTGCACCATATGTAGCGTGCTTTTCAACTTGCAGCCACTGTTTTAGTAATTTTAGTATGCAGAATCTATGCCAAAAAGTGCAATGCATCAACACAATATTCCCTGAAAATCCTGTATGGATGACTATATTGCTTACAAATTGCACTTATTCTATCAGACAATATGGCATTCTTTGGGCCAAAGAAGCCATGTTCCAGCAAAAATAGACAATAATTGTCTTGACGCATGTAGTATTCCTATTGGAAAGGTTCAGTCTTCCTTGTTTGTTGCATTCTTGAGACCAGCTCTTTCTCTAGGGGACGTATTTCTTTTATCTGATAAGATAGAATTGTACATTCTTCTTAATCAATTGTGCCGATCATTTTGCAGAGGGCACTCCCAAAAATAATGCCTGAAGTTCCAAAGGAATTCCATATCATTTCAGAAAGAGTGCTGCATATGCAAAAGGATTACAGTACATTTTGGAATAAAGTGCCATTGTCTTAAGATAATATTGTATCTCACTCGGGGAGGTTATATTATTTGAAGAACAAAGAATATGTTTTACACATTCTTCAAGAAATACCATACTCTTTTGATAAAGGGACCCTTGATAAAAGATCCCCCTATACACAAAAGAACCCCATCTTGAAATTTGAAATGAGGGTTTAATGTTTGAGGGAATATTGCACCTTTTTCAAATAGATGATGCATTTTCTTGAAGGGACATATTCCAGATAGTTAAGACAAGTTCTCTTCAAAGAATCCCATGATCACTAGAACAGATCACCGCATATATAAATGAAACTGAATTTGAAATGGTGTTGGAATCTGTCAGTAGAAGGCTTCATGCTTTCTATGCAATCCTGTATGTGTTGAATGTCTTTTTCAAAATATTACTGCACTCTTTTCAAACGGAAATTGCGGTACTTCAAAGGGAATGCGCAAAGTAAGGCCGCGCTCTCTTTATGGAATATCACGTTCTTAAAAAAATAAGACTTGGATTCATAGATGTTGGGTGATTGTATGAAAAAAAATGCTGAACCCATATCCTAAGTGCACTTTGTTTGCTTGATTTTGTTTCGATTGTTGCGGCATTCTTTGGAAAGTGCCAAACCTTTCAGAAAGCTAGATGAAATACACAATTGCTCTCTGAGCATCTGATTTTATCCTAATTTGGGGGAAGGAAGGCCGGAACTAAGTGCCGGAGTCATGAAGTAGAAGGTTCTGATCTGGATTATTCAGGATTAATCCAGATTAATCAGGATCAGACCAAAACCTTGAGAAAACCAAAAAGACACAAAGATTTGGCAATTAGTCCAGAGGTCAGAGTAGTTGTGGAAACATTGGTGGGTTTGTTCTTTTTGTTGTTTTTTTTTGGTTTGGATTAATCATTGTCAATCTGGATTAATCTGTTGTGGAAGTGAGACAGAACATAGTGTTGCAGTGCCAAACACATGGTTTTGTGAAGAGACGTGTGGTAGCCGACAGTCAGAACAGACTGTTTGACCCTACATATGGAAGGAATTGTTGTGTGTATGTGGATTTCTGCATTGAATGTCTACCCCAAAAGCTTGAAATTCACCGCTCACAACAGGCCTTTCCGTTAAAAAAATGGTGGGCTTATCAGATCACCCCAAAATTGGTTGATGATGTTGGCGCTTATGATTCTGATGGTTGTAGAATGGACCCTGGTAATAACCTGGGATGAACCTACAGTAATGTTACCCTGGCTCATCCTGGCTCATGGCAATAATTCCCTTTAAATGATTGCTGAGTTGATGACTGATTTTAATGGTTGATGGTTTCAGGATGTTTACCCCGTTACCATCCCCCAATTTGTGGCCTGGTGCTGGGAATATGTGGGGACAGTCTGAATGTCCTGAAGCTTTCATGGTTGGAGCTTCAGAGCCAAGTCACTGCCCAGCTATCAACGACCCAGCTGGTGTAAGCAGCAACTGCCAACCACCCAGCATATGCCAACACCTTGAGCACACGCGGTCACGAGAGGTCACCACATCACTCACATGGTCACATCGTGTCCTGAAAATTCCGAAAATGATACGCTGAAATGACGCTGCGGCACCAGGAAGAGGGGCGCCGTTTCCAAGAGAGGTCCTTTCTTCCCAACTGCTTGGCACTTGGACTTCCGGAAGGCAAAGAAGGACAAGGTGAAAACAAAACCCATGCCCAGCGCCACACCTCGGCAATGCATGGCACTAGATGGAAGGCAGATTTCGTGATACTTTGGAAAGTCTGTCTCCAAAGAAAAAGAGATCCCTTTGCTCAAACTCAGCCTTCAAAAGTATATTTTTAAGTATGTTAGTTTAAAGATTTTAAAGTAGTTTAACGGGGTTGTAATCCATCAATATGATCCAGTTGCATGGACTGTGGAAAAAAGCTGGAATAATCTTGGCATTCCCTCCTCTACACAATCCGATGCCTGGCCTGCATAGTACTGTTGCTCCCGGGCATCGCAGGTATTGCAAAGCGAAATCAGCGGTAGCTTGAATTCTTAGTCCAGGGCAAACAGTCATGGAATGTCAATGAGACAATGGTGGTTGGTGTTAGAGAAATTACTGTGGGGGAAATATGGGAAAATCCAAATGCACCTATAAATTCTAAACTGCGCTTTTCTAGGCATTGTTTTCGCAAATACTTTCAGATGAGATAACATGATAGCATCTACTGCTTGCCGTTGTTTCAAACACAACCGCATTGGTAGTGCGAGTGTGCACCTGCATGACATTCTGCACACTTGTGCCTAGCATCGGATCGTAACAAGAGCCACTTCACCTGCAAATAGAACCAGAAGAGCCAGTAGGAGCCACCTTAGTTCTGCTGTGCCTGAGCCTTACCCAATAGTTGTGCATCCAATGCCTCTAAATTTGAATAAATTTGACAAAAAGATGATTGGTTTTATTGAAGCTATGTATAAATAGAAGAAGTCGACTCAGCATCTTTCAGGTGGGGCACCCAGGATGAAGATAGCAGGGCAGCTTCTTCTTCGGCTGTTCGGGAGGTGCCTGAACATCGAGAAGAACATGAAAACTCATCAGGAACATTTGGGTTTGTCGGAAAATATGGTACCCCCAAATCCTCTGGATCATCATATTCCCTATAAGTTCTATAAGATCTATGAGCTATTCCTTTTGGAGCTCCCCATTTTGAGACATACCTATGCTATTTCCTGCCAAGTCCTCTGCCCAAGCATCAGCCCATCTCTGCCCACCTCCGGAGCCTCCGGCTCTGCGTCTCCATCTGCCGCACCTGACGCGCCTGCAGAGATGGCAATGCCCGGAAGATTTCGCCATTTCAGGAGTTGTTTTCATTCCTTATCGGTTACTACCAGCACCGACAGCACAACCAGCATCAAAATCATCAAATAGCCGCAGCCACCGCGTCATAGGGAGCTCCGGCTCAGTCTGGGCACGCAACGCGCCCGAACACATGCTAGAAAGATCCAGAAAGAATGCCAGAATAGATGCCAAGTAGGCTGTCAGAAAGAATGACAGATAGAATGTCAGAATATATGTCAGATAGGATGCCTGATAGAATGCCAAATAGAATGTTGAGTTAGAACATATGTCAGATAGAATGCCAGAAAGGATGTCAGATAGAATGTCAGGTAGAATGCTAGATGAAATGACAGAAAGAATGCCCAGAAAAAATGTCAGATAGAAAGTAAGACAGAATGCCAAATAAAATGTCAGATCCTGATGGCAACATATATGTCAGATAGAATATAAGAATTGAATATATGTCGGATAGAAATCGATAGAATGCCAGATAGAATGCCAGAATATCTGTCAGCATCCATGTCAGAATATATGCCAGATAGAATGTCAGCTGGTGGGGATCGAAGAAAGTAGTTCACTGGGATGTTTTGGGCATGGTATACGGTATACTCCTATGATCTCCTATGACTGGGATGTAAAATGGTCCCCAACTGGTTGGTTGATGGTAGCTGGTGCTGCTCTCACTTCCACCTCCAGCTGCAGCACCGCCGCCCGCCATCTTGGCTTGCAAAGTCTGCAGGATCTGCGCTGCTGCGCGCTGACGCCGCACCTGGGGAAAACGTGAAAAAACTTCGGGAAAACTTCGGAAGACATGGATCAAGGGAAAATCGAATGTGGAAAAGCATAGTTCCTCCATGTTCCTCCCCATATCTCCCCATTTTGCTTGTGGAAATTTCCTGTAGGTGTGCCCTTGACGCAATCTGGGGGAAACGGTGACTTGAAATTGTCGGCGAAATGGGATTTGAAAATGGGATCAGTCCAAAAAATCCTGGGATTTTCCAAGCTCGACATTAGTATGAGATGAATGACCACGAGATTGTGGATTCTTGGGGGTCCGATGATGTGCTCGACATGCTCAGAAGCTTGCCTTGGGACTGTCTGGAGCTGGAACAAGCATGTCCACAGTGACGTAGCCAACCAATATGACCATGGCAAGAAAGACTCCCGAATGACCTCAATGACGCAGCATGAGTCAGCCATAGTTCAAGATCAAAGTTGAACCCAAACACCGACTGCCTTGGGATTTCAAGGGAAACTCTTTGAACAGAACATGTTTTCAGATGACGAAGTCATGGGCATCCAAGGTGCCCATGAGCCAATAGTTCTCTCCCCAAACGCAGGCGGCCACCCGTGCCAGCACCATAAGCAAGGCGGTTTCGGCAGCACCCGTCACCAGGCCCAGATACCAAACTTGCCAGACCTGGAGTGGGGCTTTGGTTCACTCTGGTCTGAAGATTGGAGGAACTAGTCGTTCTCTCAGTAGATTCAATAGTCTCAATGGAATTATCGGAATTATGTAAGAGTTCCAAAATTTGAATGGGGGAGAGAGAGAGGGAGAGAGGGAGAGAGGGAGAGAGGGAGAGAGGGAGAGAGGGAGAGAAAGAAACAAGTATTACAATATAGATCTTTACATGTCTCGCTGATCATATTAAATTGAGCCATCCAAGTTTGATGAGTGACCAATGGTGCCAGATCCATACAGGTCCATCCATACGAGAAGACTAAAACGTTTTGCGAATGTGCACGTCGGACGTGAATGTCGCTGGTCATTACTGAGGCATACTGAGGCTGAAACCATTGCGTCCAAGATCACCACGCCGATCACCAACAAAAAGCCAACATTTTTCACCTCTTTGCGCGTTTCGAGCATGTAGACTGCCAAGCCTCAGTGGTGCTCTTTGAGCAAAGCGCCAAGGGCAAGGTGTTGGGTTGCGCTACTGATGCTTTCATCTGCATTTGGCACCTGATCCCACTGCATGTTTCTTTATGCTTCCTTCCCTTTGTATTCCTTGTCATGTGCTCATGCTTGTCTCTTGACTTTGCGAAATTCCATTGAAGCCAAGGTCGGATTGAGGTCATGGCCATAGACACCAAGAATGCCAAGCTCAACCAAGAACAGGGAGAGGATCAAACAGATTCTCTTGCATTTGCTTTGTGGAAGAGCTGACCTTACGGGACAAACATTCATATCAGTCTGCCATCCCAGGTGAACATCCAGAAATCAAAACTCTTTGCGGCCGTCAATGTATTATTTATAATGTATTTAAGCCGGGCTTTTGTCACTTTTTAATTGGGAGATACATGTTGGTGTTGATGTACTTTAGGCAATCTCATGAACCAGAGTCAACAATTTCCTCTTTATCTTTTGCATGTCCAAGATGCGCAGGACGCAGTTGTTCCTGCATATCGAAAGCGAAGCAGGCTTGCATGGCGTGCCAACATCCTTCTTCTTAGGCTTTCTGAACATAGCAAAACACCCCTGACATCTGAACACCTGTTAAAGAAATATCCAGCCTCCCAAAAAGCTGTTGGTAGATTTTCTTTGCCACCTGGGCCCTTATTCATTTCATAAATAACCACATTTCATGTGAAACAGCTTCACCTTCCGCCCACTGGCATCGGCCTCGTCTGCAAGAACACCCAGGACATGGCGACTACTCTGCCAGCGGCCAAAGAGGAAGGCCAACACAATGCTTGGAACTGCGCTGACCGTCAGCATCACCACCTAGACTCTCTAGATCTCTCTAGGCCGCCAAGAGCTTTCATCAAACCCCAAGAGAACTCACAGATCAAGCCCAGCCCCGCGGCTGCTTTTCAAGACCAAAATATCATAAAATATCCGCAATTTGTGGGCCCATACCGTCCGTATATGCTTGTAATGTTCTTTTGGCACTGAGGAACAGTTTAACTAAGCTGAGACACTGAGGTAGCCGTGAAGTTGAAAGGCTCAACCACCCAAACAAACTGGCAGAAGAAACCACCGAAAGTGAAGAATGTCAACCTTGGTCCGAATAGGACTCGATTCGGTTCACATGGCACACCAAAACTGAGATGTCCAGTCCGAATGAGCCGGCGGCACCTTCTTTATCTCAAACACAAACTTACTTACATAAACTTACAACATCTGGCGTCTGGTATCGTCTAATCATGTACCACAGCTCGAACAACTCAAAACATCTGGCGTTTCATATACCAAATTATACGAGTAATATGATGACATGGGTCTGTCCCAGAATGATCTACCGCCAAAATCCACCTGTTTTAATCATGATGTTCTTTTTCTTTCTCGATTTATGTGTGTGTCATATACCACAGAGCCAGACAAAATAATACCAAGTCACACACTTGTGCCTAACATTGTCTAAACACATATCTGGGGCCAAAATTACCCCAAAATCTGGAGATATCTTTATAGTATAATAATGTATAATAATGTATAATATAGGTATACAGAGGGCCGCAAGTGGCTGCGGTTTGTGAATTTCAAATACAGCGCGTCTTTGCGACCTCAATGTAGACATAGTAAGTGTAAAATCATGTAAATCCCAAGCAAAATAGCCCAAAATCTGTGACCACCAGGGCGAAGTGGCGTAGCAAGGCCGCATGCCACCCAGCTGAACTGAAAGGAATCCACGATGGCACGGCCCAAAGCCAGGCTACCGAAGTAGATAGTGGCTGCCTTGGGACGGTGGGAGGGTTGGACGGTGTAGTGGCCTCCAGAAAAATAGCATGGAAAAAAATCATCGAAACTATGGGAATACCCAAGGCCCTACAGTATGCACTTTTTTGGTTTGGCCACCTAGGTACCTAGGGCCCTGGTCATCCGTATGTGTGGAACCATGTGGACTCTAGTGGGCTGACGGAATTCGACAAGTAGAGAAATAGCTAAAACGTAAACTCTCAACCAGTCACGCCCAATTTTTGTGCATCTCAGGGGGGTTCCGCTGATATTTTCGGAAATGGCACTTGAAATGGTGCATCCCAAGTCACCATGGGTCGAAAAATATGCTTCAATGCTAAATTGGTCATCCATTTTGTTTCAGGATTTGGGGGTACCCCATACCTTCGTCCCAGCGGCAACGAGGCTGCCCAACGACGCCAGACGCCAGGACTCGTCGGCCACTTGCTGTGCTGCCACAGCGGTGAGCCCCACAGGCATCACCAAAGTGAAGAGCATCATCCACCTTAGGATGTAACTAACCATGGTTTGTTTTGGGATGAATATCCTGGGAATATCAGAACTAAAAAAGGGCTCCATGGGGATATCATTTTGGGATATAAGATGAAAGCAACATGCAACATGCCCAATAATGCAGTCAATATGGTTGACAACTGGTTGATATCCATTTCAGCCAAGCCGCCCAAAGCTGACCCCTCCCTACAAAGTTTGGCTTTGTGAAGGGTGAATCTTGACCATCTATGGGGAGGGTCACCTTTGCGAGTAGAACATACATATGGAAATATATGTGTGATCGTAAGGCTGGAAATATTGGAGAATCATGGAAAATCCATCCATGATTTATCAGAAATATACTGTGGATATTGCTTGGATGTGAATCCTAGGTCCTAAGTGCTAAGTGGGTCTGTAGAATGGTTTGAAGGGTCAGATGTGCTTCCACAACAGCGTAAGGGTTGGCACCTGCAGACCAACTGGGATGCACATTCAAGAAGGACCTTGCTGTCGATGGAATCCTTCATACTTGAATATAGTTAATATATAAGCGTGCTACTTAAAAAAAAAAAACACCTTTCGCCAGAAATAGCTTGTCTAAACAATCCCGCAGTGTTGTTTTCTCATCATTGGGTTTGCCGAGTCTCGATCCAAATGTGCCTGTGAAAATCCTTCAAACAAATATCACTATTCAGATCCAAAATGAAGGTTTCCTACAATGGGGGTACCCCTAAATCATCCAGAATAGAAGGGAAGTTCCATGAAACCATCCAGCAAATCCCCCGTGCCAGGCTACTGCACCGGAGTTGCAATCCTTGAGAAGGTGGCCTGGCCAATGCTCCCCCAATCGTGAGTGCATATTGAAGTAGTGATGTGATGATTTGCAATCTGATATTTTGTTTGGCGAGATTGAGTTTAATTCAATTGACCTATAGATCTACATTAATCAAAATTAATCTATCATTGATCATAATTAATCATCATTAACCTATCATTTATCATAATTGATCATAATTAATCATCATTAATCATCATTATTCTACATTTATCATCAATTTATCATTGCCCAAAAATTAATCATCATTAATCTACAGTTATCATTAATATATCATTGATGATAATTAATCATCATTAATCTACATTAATCACTAACCATCATTAATCTACATTTATCGTTAATCGATCATTGATCATGAATAATCATCATTAATCTACATTTATCATTAACCATCATTAATCTACATTTTATCGTTAACGGATCATTGATCATAATTGATCATCATTAATCATCATTAATCATCATTCATCATCATTAATCCACATTTGTCGTTAATCTATCAATGGTCATAATTAATCATCATTCATCATCATTAATCCACATTTATCATCAATCTATCATTGGTCATAATTAATCATCATTAATCATCATTTATCATAAATCTATAATTGGTTATAATTAATCATCATTAATCATCATTAATCCACATTTATCACTAATCTATAATTGGTCATAATTAATCACCATTAATCATCATTAATCTATATACATTTATCGTCAATCGCTCATTGATCATAAATAATCGTCATTAATCTACATTTATCATTACCATCATTAATCTACATTTATCGTTAATCTATCATTGATCATAATTGATCATCATTGATCATCATTAATCCACATTTATCGTTAATCTATCATTGATCATAATCAATCATCATTAATCATCATTAATTCACATTTATCATGAATCTATCATTGATCGTAATCAATCATCATTAATCATCATTAATTCACATTTATCATGAATCTAT
>Ga0126342_10003098_pt1 | contig 27066 bp, 24 predicted proteins | sample Cyp1metagenome_FD_92528 | JGI IMG/M metagenome (GOLD analysis project Ga0126342, IMG submission 92528) | Coral microbial communities from Lord Howe Island, Old Settlement Bay, Australia - Cyphastrea 1 metagenome | ecosystem: Host-associated > Invertebrates > Cnidaria > Coral ...
ATCATGGTAGTATCATGGTAGTATCATGGTAGTATTATAGTAGTATTATAGTAGTATCATGGTAGTATCATGGTAGTATTATGGTAGTATCATGGTAGTATTATAGTAGTATCATAGTAGTATCATCGTAGCATAGTTGCACATAGTCATCGTTTGTTCCAAATGATATGCCATGGCTGTTTTGCGGAACACTTGTGACCAATCGAAGCACGGAGCGGAGCAGCCAAGGTTCAGAGTCCTGTTGGCTTCTCCGAAAGCTCACACCATACCAGGTGAGCTCCGGGTGTCAAAATCCGAAAGGATATTTTATGACAGATACCGATGATCTACCGATATGATATTACGATATATTACGATAATTTATATAACAAAATAGTATACCGTATGTATGTGTATGTATGAATTTAACGAGACTTTGTAATATACTTTATTATGGTATGGCTTGATCATGTTGACTCATGTTCAGCAGTTCTTGCAATGTGTTCCACTATCAGGTTTGAAGGAGGAACAGGGTCTACTGTACTGTAACACACTGAAGCTGGGATCTTTTCCGTGTCAACGATGCCAATCACCTTTCCTGGCAGATGCAATGCCTCTTTGACAAAGCCGGGGGGACCAAGATTGACGGGCAGCTACCAACAGGTTGCGAGCACATTCTGGATTGTTGACCTCTTTGGTTCATTAGGATGCATCAAGAGAGGAATGCTAGGTGTTTCCCAGGGGTGACCGCCCTCTCACTAACTCCTGACAGGTTTGAGTTGGGTTGATGACCTCTTCCCATGTCTAAGGTCAATGTCCAGACCCATGAGGATGGTGCCGAGATCCTCAGTGCTGGACCCAAGGAGCCCTTAGAGCCAGGATCGTGCAGCTATCTGCTGTTGGCACATGGATTTTTCAGGAAGGCCCCAGCATGCCCCAGCAGATTTTGCGACCCAGGAGCATCAGGATCTACACATCGTGCTTCAGGGCCAGGCAGGATGTTGCTCACCTGCCACTTGCATTTTCCAGACCTAGCGTGACATAACCAAATCTGCCAAGCTCGTTGCATCCAAGCCTCCAAAAATGATATCTTCGCGTGGTTTTGTTTTACTTCATGTTAAATTTATAGACATCTTCCTGAGATCATTGCTGCCATGGCCGATTCGGGCTCCAGATCTTTTGTGAAGTGAGCCACCAGGTTTCAGGATCCAGCTAGACTTGAAGATACTTGACGCGATGAACGATTATCCTTTTTAATCCATGATGGTTGGCATATTGGCCGGGGAACCCCATCGAACAACCAATCGGCCAATGGTAGCAAAAGGATGCAAATGATATGCCCTTGTATTCTTCGCAAAAAGGGACATCATTGAACCAGTGTAGAGGGTAGCGAGCACATCCTTGCAAAGCTTCAAGGAATTCAGGGTCCTAATGGCCCCTGAGCCATGGCATTGCAGCCTTGGCGTGTCCGAGCTGCAACCCGTTTTATCCAACACGTGAGATGGCACATGCACTCGGCAAAGCTGCAAAAATTCTTCACCAACAAAACCCACAAGAAGTACTGCTCCTGCGGAAAGCCCAGCGCATTACTCCTGGAACAGTGCAGTTACTGTGGTGCCTCCTTAAATGATCAACACATCGCTCCTATGAAGCGAGATCCATTGCTGGCAGCTGTCCTGGGTGAAAACACAGAGTTTCAAGAGATGCATCGATCCTTCCAGCTTTTGGTGTTGAAGAATCGCTACCCCGTGGGCGACCAACACCTGCTGGTGCTGCCCAAAAGTACCTTCTATGACATCCGACAGCTCCGCAAGAGAGACGCCGCGCTGTTGGAGAAGATGTATCAAAAGGGCTTGGAGTGTTTGAAAGTTGAGCCTGGTACACCCGTGGCATGCGGCTTTTCATATCCCTCAGACTACAATCACTTGCATTTGCACATGGTTACGCCACCCTTCAGTTCCGTGGAGCTCTTCCAACGTCACGTCTTCTATCCATTGCCCGAGCTTCAGCTGCAGTTGCAGCGCAAGGGTCTGGTGCGTCCACACCCCGTGCTGGACATCGAGGCGGAGGAGGTGCAACGTCAGTGGATTGAACAGATGGACAGCTGGGCACGGAGAAACATATCGAAAACTGGGAACATTTAGAGATATTTAGAGGGTATATTTAGAGGGTATACAGGCATACAGGTTTAGGCTTCAAACTATGGTTTACCCTTACAATCCATTACATCTACTGGGGTAACCAGGGGTTCCGGCATGTGTCGAGCCGCCGTGGAATTCCGGGTGAACAAAGGCAAGGAGGTCGAGTCCTCACGTTGTTCAGCCATGGACGAGCTAGAAAGGAGATGAAAGGAGGGCATGGGATGGCTGATGGTGGCTGTTTCTTGATTCCCGGGGATTCTAGATGGAACCGACACAATCGAGCGATGGCGAAAACAGGAGCATCTCACAGTTGCTGGTTGCAATCTTGGCTTAAATCCCGATCGACGTGAAACGCCCAACTTATCAACTTTTTGTCCCCTTGATGGGCTTGAAATGGCTTGAATGAAATCCCCGATTCTTGTTCTGCAAATTCCCCAATTCTTGCCGATTTGACCTTCAATTTGACGTATCGCAACAGTATCCGAAAATTGCAGGTCAAAGCCCCAATTTGAATTGATGATTTCCATATGATTTCCCGTTTCAAATGGGCTTCTGCTGAAATCGTTCCACAGATGCCAGGTATCACTGGTGGATCCTCGAGGTGCCCAGTGACATGGGAAAGATCCGAAAATCTATTGGTTTCATGGATTTTTTCATGGGAACACATGGAAAATATGGAAACTATCAAGCTTGGATGATTTTCCGGAAATCTTGAGGGCGCACCTGGTTTTTGGACACGCATTTCTTTGTTTTGTCGATTGGATGTGTTTGGATGCACCAGTTGCTGGCAACAGCTTGGTTTCGCGCGAACTTTTTGAAGGATAAATGTGTGCGAACAACACATGCATGGGAATCAATTAATAATGTCCATATTTTTCCAAATTTCAGTGGCACCACCATCATGAGGGTGCATACAAGGTGTAGGACTTGAACTTCCCAACTGGCCAAGAATGTGGTGAACACACCGCACGAAGTACTAGAGACAAACATCCACGGCTAAGGGTTCTGGGTCATCTTACGGCCTCTCCAGCCATCCCTGAGGTGGGGAAGAGATCGCTTTGGTCGAGCGTAAGGGCATCTCAGATATCTCAGATTGGAAGGTGGCATGTTCAGCTCCTTTTCCTGCTCAGCTGGATCAAGAAATTGGGTAATTGCACCCATACTTTGGACCCTCTGCCCACATTTGGCAGAGTGACACTGCACTCCCCACCAGTGGCAGCGTCATGCTATGTCATGCTTCTGTTGTGTCATGTGAGGCATGGGCGTCATGGGCTATACCGGAGTCTTGTACAAGGACGCTTTCCACAGCTCATTTATATGATTCATGACGCGTATGACGTGCCGAACTCTTTTCATCGGACAATCCACAAACCCTGGCCAATGGGCGCAGAAACGCGTGAAGTAATTACACTGATTACATTGTCTGCGTAATTCTGTGCCATTTAAAGATGCAGCCTGTCTAAATTCATGTGCAGAGGTGTGGGCCCCCAATGCGCAGCGGGGCAGCGGGGCCATCATTGCGGGTTTTCCCTCTTGAGCCGTTATGCCTAGCAAGTTGCTAGATCATGCCACATTTTCACAAGTAAGCCAAGTGTTGACCATTTTTCAGGCTGATGCTTGCAAGAATCTGTATCACCTTAAATCTTAATTTTGGTTCCCTCGAATTCTGTCATTTCTGGTGAAGCCCCTGTGTTCGTCTAGAATCTAGAACTCCATTCTGAATCATTCCTGCTGAATTGTAATTGAGTTGTTCATTTTTTGTGACCATTTTGGGTCACCATCAACGTTTCTGCCAGGAAGAGACCTTCAAGGCGATCGCCAGAGGATCTGCTCGAAGCCGAGGGGCGTTTTAGGTGACTCAGGTGACCAACAAAAACCGACCAAGATGGGGATGAAGCACATTTGGAGCAGCGACTCAAAATGCAACCAACATCAACCAACTGGGGCATGTGCCACCTGCCAGTTGGTTTACCCAACCGGAGAACATCCAATAATTAAGAAGGGAAAGATGGCGAGTACCAAAAAGTTAATGGATTTCACATGATCTCACCACCGCAATTAGGGTATGGATCGAGGTATGATCGAGGCTATCAGGAGCGCTAAGCCGGCAGATTGACAGAATTTGACAGATCTTTTGGTGGTGTATAGTGGTGTTATCCGAAGTTTGGGCTATTCTACATCGACACACCATTATCGAAATTTGCCCGAAAAGCGAAAGGTCCTCTTGCGGATGGCAGCCAGGCTACTGCCAGGCTGCTAGTTGATATTTTCTTTGGCCAAAGAGTTAAATGAGACCGAGGTCCAGACGCTAGTCTTGAGCAGCACACTGTTGCAAGAAATGTCACCACCTCAGAGCGGTCAAGTGCCGCTGTTGATGGGCCCCGGAAATCCAATCTAAAACATCGTAAAACATGAAAGTCTCAAAGGGGCACTTTTCCCATCTTTTCCCTCCGCGAGACACCTTCCATCCACCTTTTGCATCCCTTTGCCGCTTCCGTGTTTGATTTCGGGGGAATACCATGCTTAGTCGCCAGTTGCTGGATGCCTCGGACCTCGAATATCCTCGAATTGGGATCCCTTGGGTCGCAGGTTTGGCAATGCTTTGGAAGAAACCATCATCCGATCGCGGATCCTCACCAGCATCAGGCAACAGGAGGACTGGACCCACTTGCCACTTGAGCATCTCAAACGCAGATTTGATTTGCGAACATTTCCTGAAACAACTATTTATATCATTTTATATCTATATTATATTTTCTATGTTCCACCATTGGTTTCTGGTGTCATAGAACGATGTTGTGAATCATCTGAATAGGTTTCGGGGTCCTACAGGAGCTTCAGCACCTGCGCATGGACCAACTGGATGGACTGGCCAGTCTCTATGAGGCCCAGGGAGGATGGCCCTGCTCCCACCCCATTGGATTGGTGGAGAATTCAATGAAGTTATGACTTATGACATCTTATGACCTGTAAATTCATAATTATAAAATATTATAAATTTTATTATTATTATTATATATATATAATAAAAATTACTGTAATTATATATACACAAGTATACACAAATATTTTATTATAGATACATATGCAAGTGAGTGTATTTGTGTGTGTGGGGGGTTATCACAAGATCGTCATTCTTGGGCAACCCACTAAATCATAGCCCAGTTATGACCTGGCTGCTGGTTTGGTGCTTCCGATTTTGCCTCGCTGGCTCCATGCTTTGGGGCTGATGATCTGAGGGGAATGGGGGCCACAGAACAGAATTGGTATTCCGTCTGACCCCTTGCGGAAAAAAGATCAGAATATGGCGGAGGATGCTGCTATCTGCTTCTAAACCCCCCTGCTGAATAGGTGACTTACTTATACATATACAATCATATTATATACATACATGCATATATATATATATATAATGGAAACGTCTTGTTGGGTTTGCATGACCACCAGAAGGTTCCCAGGATTAGGCTCTCCACATTCCCTGTTGCAGTCGATCATCCTGAAGCCTGGAGAAGTGCATGAGCGGTTCAGTTCTGAGAGGTTTATCAAACGGGATCCAGTGATCCAGTCCTGTCCACTCCGTTCCAGCACAAAGTCTCCCATCGGCATCACAGGGGCAACAGACATGCAAAGAGCCTTGTGCCACGGTTTACACACACACACATATATATAATAATAATGATAATAATATTATTAATAATAATAATGATAATACTGATAATAATAATAATGATAATAATAATGATAATGATAATAATAATATTATTAATAATAATAATAATATACATATGCACATATTTGGTTCTATACGCATATTGCGTGTTTATGCACATATCAGCAACCGCTGTATTTGCGCACATGTGAGGTCGTGTTCAGGTGGAAGTGCCGCCAGAATTGTATAAGCTCAAAGCAAGGTGGGAACGCCTCAAGAGTAAGTTAGGTAAAACAATGAGAAGCACAAGGACAACCAAGATACCCAAGTGCGGCGTTGGAAGCAAGTTCAGTGATCAACGTGCGTAGGGGAAAAACAGGGGGGTAGGGGTAGGGCCATCTTGACTTTCGAGGAAGCTCAAATAACTTCCATTGCACACACACAGAATAGACTAATAGAGAATTACACATATATACAAGAATGTATAATATAACAATTATTATATCTCTCTGTGTGTGTTTGTGCGTGCCTTCCTGACTTCCCCCCCATTTCAACATATCGGACTTCTCCAGCCAGTGGTGGCTTGAAGTAGCGGTCGCTAAGGCCAGCTTTCCGACTGGGCTTCATCTTGCAAGGGCAAGCAGAGGCTCAAAATGCAAAGATCAGGGCCTCTACAAATATTTCAACATACAAGCGATAGGCTGCCACCAATCTCCTTTGTGGAAAAAAGTGGGGCTTGGATTTGTGCAGCTGGAATCTGAAGGTCTGAAGGGTGTCTGAAGTGGTTCAAGGGGAAAGCCGGAAACTTTGTCTTGAGATGATAAAAACCCATGGGGGTCCCCCTTTCCATTTCCATGAAACTCAGCAAAATTTTGGGGGATCTGGAGGCCACCTTGATCAACAAGGAGGGGCTGGTGCAGACCCCAGGGCAAGATGGGTGTCAAGCAACTTCGGGTCGGGCGGAAAGGGTGGAACCGGGTGGAACCTCGTGCAGCAAGGTCATCCGCGAACCGGTGATTCTTAAAGACAGAGGTGCCCGGGGATCACACCCCAAAATGCGAAGGTGAGGAGTACACGGATTGTCATTTGAGGCAGTTTTGCATCTGTTCTATCATCTATAATATTAAAATTAAATATAAAAAATGTGTAGAACTATCATGGCACAACAGCCTACCATGCACTTCAACGTCTTCAAGTCCGACATGTAGAACGGCAGGATGTTGCTGCTCTTCAGATGTTCGCTAGTGAGGGTTGGCACTCGTTTTTGTTCTCCAGGTGTTGCAACATGTGGAACTCGGGGGAGGGCGATGGAGGGCAACCTAGTGTCTTTCCTCCGATCAATCTTACAAAACATCGGATATTGGGCTGAATCATAGACCCAAGGCAGCACAATTTTGGACCATTGATGAAGAATATTGGCTTGAGAAACGTTCAATTCAAGGTCCCCATTGGTCCCTTAGGCTCAAAACAACTTGAAACATCCCAAGTGGACCTTGGTGCACATGGCTTGGCTGGCCAGGCAAAGTTCTCATCCCAGAAGATGCCGATATTGAAGATAAGTGGGCAGCCCTGGTGTGGTTGGTGGGTTACGTGGTGTCAGTATCCTTTGGTCCTTTGGACCATAGCATGTCATGGCTTGACTGCAATCATTTGATAATATTGGTCACAGGTCTCCCATGCTTCGGCTGACTTTGGCAGCTGGGGAGTTGGAGACCCAGATGTGGCTGTCAGATGTGGCTGTCAGATGAGTCAGATGGCTGAGGAAGTTTCCTATGTACCGAGATCATCCCAGGATCATCATAGATCATCCCTGATATGAGTCGGCATGCACAGCATCATATGCATCCCAGATCATCCCAGGACCAAGAATGCGCAGGTGGCCGTTTGGTCCGGTCGTACCGTGGCAGTGTTCCTGGAAGTCGTTCGGAAAAAGAAACGACTCAGTGCCAGTGCGGGATCCCAACGGCCAGTGGACTCCCAGTGGACCCATCAACATCAACAAGTGAGCACCTGACAGCGAGGAAGTGGACCTTTTCCACCGAAGATGGTTTTCCTATGTTTTCCTGTTCAAAATACTGGATCATCATATCTCTGCTTAAAACATATACCTTGTTCGAGTACACCTCTATAGATTACCCCGCTATTTGCTTGGTGAACATCCATGTTAAGATTTTATTAATGCAAAAATAAGGCAACTGGCATGAGCCAGATTAATTTTCAGTGCGTTTTCTTCACGGCCAAGGCCCAGATATCTCACCAATGAGTTGCAGTAGCGAGGCTGGTGGCGTGTCCCCATTTTGGGCATTAATAAATCTCTTCATGGCTGTGGGCAGTGAGAGTCTGCGGTAAACAGGTTGACGCTGAAGTGATGTAACACACTTCAACACACACACACATATATATATATATAATCATATATAATGTATATATATATATATATTTGTTGCAAACATCATGTTTGTACATGTGGCTTCTTGAAACTGCGGACCGTAAATCTATCAGCCGTTTATGGATGTTTATGGACTTTGAGGGCCGCGCAGTTGGGGCACCAGGTTGTGCCCTTGCTGCTCCAGGCCCGGCAACGCTCACCGTCCATGAGACTTGCCATGGTTTCCGACGATAAGGCGCAGCGGACATGGCACTCCCAGGTTCCCTGGAAAAAAACATTGGCAATTTTCCCGATAAGTTAGATATTCCAGAGACACATATGCTGAAACCCTTTTCATAGTTTTTCCATGAACTTTCAGGTACTGGAGGAAACCTGCTGGCATAGAAGATTCGATGAGAGATGATATAGGTCTGATAGGTGATAGATGATGATAGATGATGATAGATGATGATAGATGATGATAGATGATGATAGATGATCTTGGGTTGGCTTATGCTGGCTTTATTTCTTGGTGACTTGCTTGGATCCATTGCTGATCTGCCTGTTCCCTGCAGGTGGGTGCCCTGCGGAAGGTCGTGGTGTTCAGGACCTTGGCCCAGGAACAGTTGGAAAACCTGGCAGATGCCTTGGAGGCCGCGATGAAAAGTGTAGGGCCAGGATGGGCCACCGGGATCCAGGGGGGCTTTGGAATACTCACAGCATCTCAGGGCAGGCGAAATGGGGTAAAATCAGGTGCCCTTGCCAGGTGGAGAGCAGGAAGCCCGGGGAGATCATCTTCAACCAAGGCGCTCGCTGCTCTGGTGACCTGGTGGTTTTCAGACCTACTAAACTTGGGATGAGGACTCCGAGGAGCGAAGTTATGCTCAAATCCGCGAATCATATCATGAACGGCAGGACGGGGCGAAAGTTGAACCCACCAGCCAAGAGTTGAACCCACCAGCTGAGCCAATCTCAACCCATGGTAGGTCCTGGATGGTCCTGGTAGGTCAACTTGGAATCCTTTCAATTGCCAGGTGAGCCCGGAAAGGAGTTCTACATCATCCACACCGGACTGCTAGAGGTGCCTGACACGAAAGCATCAAGATCGCAACCGGTGCTGTACGGAAGATCTTGACCCTTTGTGTCTTTGGGTAGAGATCCACAGATGTCTGTTCTCACTGAACATGTGCTGACATTTTGGTAGTTACTATTTTCAATATTTTCAGCCATCCAGTGGTCACGAAAAAGGCATAAACACCGGGTGTCTCAGAATTGGTGCCCTGCCTGCAGGTGAGTATTGGTGGCCGAAAGGTTCGCACCTTGGGAATGGGCGACTACGTAGGTGTGAATCCCAGGGCTGCTCTTAGCAGGATTTGATGCAGATGCCACCGATTGTTTTGGTGATGCCCAGCAGCCAGGGTTGCTGAACCCTGAGTGGGGATGTGCAGGATTTCATCAAGATATTCCAGGCATCGTTGCCCAATGCTATATTTATTTCTGTGACATCTGGTTGTGCCAATAAATGCAGATTATATATTATATTATCACATGCCCTTGTAGTACGCATATGCATATTATAGATCGTATAGACACACACACACATATATATACTTATATATATACACGCACATATGTGTGTATATATATTTATACACATATACTTATATTATGATCTTATGCGTACACGCACACACAGATATATATATATATATATAATATATACAAACATATGCATCACCATACATCCCAGGATTCCTGCTCCAATGTCCTATCAGCTGAGGTGAACGTGCCCTGCTGCTGGATGAGAATCGAAGTGCCACTGTGAAGGTTGTCGAGGCATTCTGTGCAGCGGGGCCTCCGGGCGTGGCTTGCCATGGTTGGAGACCATGGGCTTAGCGGCTACCCATTCTGATACCTCTTGGGAAAAACATTACTACTGGAAATCCTTTAGTGAACACCCGAGTAAGAGCCACGCATTGAAACATTTGAATGCTAGGCTAGAGGTTGCACATGGGCCCACCCATCTTATATATATACACATATTATATTCATCTTTTATGTTTCCATTGATTGAACTCCTGCCATGCCTCAGATGTTCCCGCTGCAGGACTGCGAGCTGTGGAAAATGGGAGCAGATCACTTCAACAAGGCCTGTGCTGGCGGCGATTTTGGAGAGACTTTTGTTGCAGGAGATAGTCAATCAGACCATAGGGATATTGTACCACTGTACCACCAGTCTTTTGTGTATTTTAGAGTGCCCCATATTCATATATGTAGGTAGAGCAAAATAAGATAAGATTAAAGGCGGGTAGGGTAGGATATCTTCAGATCTTCAGCAGGTAGAGCAACCAATGATGGGGACCCGAACCAACCAAAAATAAGGAGAGCACAGCTATTTTCCACCACTATCCCAAGATCAGGCACGTTTGGCGAATGTGTTGGGATAGGCTGCAACCACCATCCGGGGGATGGTTGGTCATCACGACATCCCCAACCTGACTCCCAAGTGCGCATCGTGCGCTTTCAGGCCGTGACGATTGACTCGCCCATTCGCGACTACATGAAGGCGGGAATGGCGTCCAGGAGCCAAAGTCACTTTCAGTGGATTTCAGGACATCAACTTTAAACATCTCTCGATGGTCCAGGTCCCCCTTATGAGTTGATAGAATCAACCATGAAAAGTCGGACTGATCATTCAAATCGTGCATTAAGGAATGTAGTTATGATAGAATCAATGCATCCCGTTCAACAGCTGGATTCACCATTAGAACAAACTACTAACTACCATATTTTTTTTCTCACTAAATCAAAAATCACAGTAACCATCAATAATAACAATAGATAACAATAGATCATGGCATTCCAATCCATTCCGGGATCCAGCAACGTTGCTCCCTGGAAAAACAGGCCCGGATCGATCTGCAGAACACCAAGGTTGGCCTGGAGCCGGGAAGCCCTGCCCGGACCTGGAGGATTAGCCTGGACCTGGACCTGCGAAAATGGGGAGGAATTCACAAAGAAATATGGTCAAGATATGGGGAAACATGGGGTTTTAACATGTTTTAACATGTTTTAACTTTCACCATGGACAGTTGCAAAGTCTAGGGTAGAGTATTTAAAGTTTAGGGTCTTAACTTAACAAACAGAGGGGGAGGATTTCACCAAGATTAATTCGATTTGACAAACAAGAATGCAAATAGAACCAGCAAGCAAAGGGGCCTAGAAATAGATTTCGCATATAGCAATACATTGGAACGCTGGAAATGACCCAAATCTGTGGGTTGGGGCAATGCCTATATGCTTGGCTGCCACACTCCGCCGCCCAGTTCCCTTCAATGCATGCGGGTCATTGGGCGAGGAGGCTTCGGAGTGGTGAAAATGGTTGGGTCGCCCAAGGCAATTTGGCTCATGGCACAGCGGTTCACAATTTTGTGGATGGGGAATATGACTTTAGAACACATACACACACAAATAGATACACACACATATATATATATATATAATATAGATATACATAATAATGTATATTATTATATATTATGATGCTAAGCACATACTGCAATTAAAGGATTTCACCAAACAGATGCGTTTGATGAAACTGCAGCGAAGGTGGGCATTGAGGCAACAATGAAAGACTTACTGTACGAGTTATTGTTTCTGTTGATAATGTGGTTCTCGAAACCTGACGCTGGCAAAAGGCTATCGACAGCTCATGCTTTCAAGCGTGTCTGCTGAAACTTGGGTCATTTTTGTGACAAAGAGGGGGGGGGGCTGCCAAACTGTCTGTTTTCACCTCTTTTCTCGGGACCCCTTTACCAACTTATTTGCGTGCTTAGGTGAAGTCAACAACCACGAATACAAGGCCCAGCTGAGGATGGAGTCTGACAGGGAAGGTGGTTGAAACCACACAGATGATTTCTATCGATCGGGGGGGGGGCACACCCTAAGGATTAGCTGATCACTACTTCTTACCACCAAGAATGATTGTCATTTGTGGGTTCTTCGGTCTTGAACCTCTGCCCGTTCCCAAATTGTTGGAACCAATACTATGACGGAAAGAAACCAGTTGGATGCAATTGACGGCTCCCAACGTGCAGGTATGCCCTGAAGTGTGTCAGCAAGAAGCAAGCTGCCAGAAACTCAGTGCTCACATACACTTACATCCACTGCGTTGGGAAATCTTAAGCAGCTCGGGGCCTGAAGAAAAAGTTTGTTTTTTTTGCGCATGTTTTAGTTTATTTTCCTATCCCCCTATGTGGCTGCGCCGTGCCATAGGTAGAACAAAAGCAGCAGAAAGCCTTGGCCCATGAGCGAAACATCCTCGCTGAGCTGGAGCGGTCGCAAGGGTAGTGAGTTCATCAGCAGACCACTTGGACAAAGGGGAAGGCTTTCCATTTTTTTTTGGGTAGATTAGATTCATTTTTTTAAAAAAAATAGTTTTGCTCATAGCCATATGGCTTCCTGAGATATGCCACATGCTTGCTGACCATTCCTGACTTCAGGGGTCAGCCCTACGCCCATATGCATACTGAATGATTATGACTCATGACAGCCTGTTGAAGATTTGCAGGACCATCCTTTCATCATCAAGTTCGTCCGATCTTTCAATAGTGCGGTGCTGAATTCTGGCAAAAAACATGCTACACTGACCTTGGAAGCTCCACAGTGAATCCAGTCACATCCACATCATCATCATCATCATCATCATCATCATCAATACTGTAATGATAATGATAATGATAATGACAATGATAATGATAATCATCATCACTTTGATCGCCATTTGCAGATTCTGGGTCCACATTGGGGGGACCAAGTTGGGCGAGTTCTCAGGTGCTCGTTACGTGTACTTTCTCACTGAGCTGGCTGCAGCCTTGGCAACAGCAGATCGTAGCAGTCGACGGGCTCATGATAAATCTGTGGACCCTTAATGCATCTTCATGTCGAAAGATCACCCCTCATGTTTGGAATATCTATTGCAAATGCGTTAATCATTAAAGTATTTCTAATATTTTTTAATCAGTGGGCGTTACTTGCTGATAGCAGCTGCTGGCGTGTTAGGGTGCATCATAGTCACCACAACCACCAAAACCGAACAAGAAATCGTTGGGATTCCTAAAGAACCAACTCAAAGTGAACCAAATCACCATTGCTTGACGCCTTGGATTATTATGGTTTAATGGTTCTTTCCAGGATTGGATGATGGGAAGATCTACCGGAATTTCCCATGGAATTTCCCATATTTGAGGGGAACGACGGTGGTCTCTTGTAGATTTACCCAGGTCACAGGCGGCGAGCTGTTGGATGCCCTGGATGCACTAGGCACCCTTGGGTAAACATGGAGATAGAAAGGGGATATCCCCACCTTCGTTGCTTGGAAAATTCATATGTAATGTACACACCGGACATTTTCATTACATTTTCCAGCTAGTCCGGTTATAGGGATGCCCCAAAATTCACAGATCCACATGGAGGCCTTGGAGTTGGGACCTGGACCCAACCAGCAGCCTTGCAAAGCTCTGGTCAAAATGCCAATAGGAAAAACATTGAACACTATTGTTAGAAAAGGATAGAAAAGGCAGTTGCTTTTTTTGATACCCACCCGCTGGAAATTCATCGAAACTGCGGGGGTTTCATACAATTTCAGAATGGACACAGAAAGTTGGTCTTGTTCACCAGCAACATTCCGTTGTGATAGCAGAGGCGCACAATATGTCCAGGTTTGATCACCATTCCCCCAGTTCACCGGCAGGCTTGTTGCAAGCGCCTCAGGCAGGGCCCTGAGAAACCAGCAAGGCCAGATGCAACCGGAAAACCATTTTGGTCCCTGGCTTCTGGATGAAATATGATGAAATCAATCTAGCTATGGCTTCTTGCCACGAAAATCACCCAAACTCGAAGAGCCTGGAGGATGCTACTTGACTTGAGGCCCAATTCTACTCCGCATCCATCATCCTGGCCATAGAGCGCGGAGCCCATGTTTTTGGTGGTCATCAGTGACCCCCAAAATCTAATATATCTAATCTTTAACTACCGAAAAAGTCGCTTTCCCACTGGAAAATATTTTACTTATTTTCCAAGTCGAACTGTAGCGGTTGATCTCAACTTTATCTCTCAACCAGGCCCTATGAGATTCGAACGCGGCCTTTTTTGAAGGTCTCCATTTTCACTGGCCCAAGTCGTTTGCTCCTGGCCTGAAGGTTTTTGCACGAGAGACGAATAGCCTACTTGGACCTCAAAGGCCGCGGTTTCCCAGAACTGTGGGATCACCCAAAGGTTTTGAAAAGGTTTCATCCGATTTCATCCAACTTGAGGTCATGTAGCTGGTGGTTTCATGAAGCGATGACTATCACCCCCCCGTGGCGACAAAGATCCACCACGTTCTTTCCATGGAGTTTCGGGCAGGCGAAAACTGCCTCATTGACCAGCACGGCTACCTCAAGATCATTGACTTTGGTGTGGCTGAGAGGGTGCCATCCTTGGCGAAAGCGACCTTCAGGACCTTAAACTTAGCCGCTTAGCCAACCCATCATGTCATCATGTCCCATCAATGGTGGTTAATCGGTTAATCAACATGTTGATATTGGGGGATCGTCCCCCAAAATGGGTTGATGCCTTGGACATGTCCGCCATGTCCGCCATGTCCGCCATGTCCGCCATGTCCCACCACTGAGATTACTTCGGGCAAAATCTTTGCTGTGCTGCACTCAGTACGGGGGTCAATCACTTCAGAACCAAGGCTTGCTGAGCTGCAAGTGACACATGTCTGAAACATCTCAGCACTTCCTGTGTTTTGAACTGACTGATAGGATAGTGTTCAACACAGTGAAAAAGTGATTGGCTTCAATACATCAGCAATGCGAACATTTCTTCTTAAGTAACTTTTATATTTGATGATACTGGCGCATATTTACAAGCTCGCCATGTTGAGGTCAAGGGCACTCCGCTCTTCATGGCACCAGAGGCTCGCCCCCCTTCTCTGATTTGTAGATGACTCTGAGGTATTTCCATGTCTACCAGAGGTAGGTTTGGAAAATCATGAAAGTGGGGACCTCGTTCTGTTGCAGCATAGCTTGGCCAAGGCCTATTTGTTGCCAACCGATCCCTCAGGACAGAGAAATGGCATGAAATGGTCTTGAGACTAGTCCCATCATGTCGGATCTACTGTACTCATTTTCCTGGTCTCTGTGCATATGGTTAAGAGGGGGTGGGTCAGCTTTTGAGCTTTATATTAAAGTTGGGGCTCAATAAACCAGCCAGTTTTCAGGGTGACGATTTGACCACGTTCAGAAACACGAAAGCCCATGCTGCAGGTCATTCTTGGCAAGGGTCCGTGCCTGAGCATGTTCGTGGATTGCAGTGCCTATACTCCAAAAAGGGACGGTTGACTTGATCCAAAAAAATCTGAAAAAAGAGAGCAAGTCCCCTGCCGCCGTCCGATTTTTTCTCCCATCCCCGTGCACATAAGAAGATTGCCTCCTTCAAACACAGCGAGAAAATCTATTCACCGTGAGTTTATTCAGTGGGGAATCCATGAGAAATCTAGGTTGAAATCCTACAGATCTGGCGGTCTGCGGCTCTGAGGTTACAACACCGCCGCTGATTTGTGGAGTCTTGGCGTGTGCCTTTTCGCCCCACCGGCCTGCTTGGACCTGCTGAGCCATCTCAGAAAGTCTGCTGCACACCAGGAATTTGAAGACAAAATCAGCATCCCTGGAATGTTTGGAACGTGTTCTGGGTTGAATTTTGGGGGAATGAAAGGCTGGTGAGGAAATGACACGCTAAGAAAGACGTCAAAAGCATTCAAAAATCAGGTCCCATGATCTTTTTGAAGGTCGCAGCACCATGTCAGGACTTCATGGTGGGCTCCTTCCCATTTGGTGATGACCAAGCGAGCAACGCCGAGGTCATCTCTGGTGGTCCTAGGGAACCCAGTTCGATTGTGGGAATGGTGCCAACATCCACCTCCATCTTCACCCAGCTGTGATGAGATCCGAGCCACAGGATTTGAAGAGGTTAAACTCTTGTACTTTTCTGACTTTTCAATACTTTTCATGGTTTCAACTATTGATGTTTTTTCTAGTCCTTACTGGGATGAATTGATCCCAGCTACCTGTCGTTGCTTCCCGTGCCGTTCTGCTGCGCAGATCTTTAAAGCGGTGCTGAAAGCACCGCTGAAGTTTCCCAAATGGCTTGGCGTGCATGAGAAGGACCGAGGGAGACATGTGGGCATATCAACCAACGACTGGTGGTACCGGAAATGGGAAGATTGACCAACCGCCAACCTAAACATGAGAAGCTAAGCAGCTAAACAAACTGGTTGGTGATCTGGTTGGTTTTACCTTTCCACCCTGTTTTGATCAAACCCAGAAGAATCAGGAGACTGATATATTGGTTCAATATGGTTCAATATACTTGGGGATGGGTTACAGCCACCTGCCGTAGAGACTGAACTGCAGGACCTTCCGAAATTTGGAGTCCCACCTCAAAAATGTATGGGTCAAATTATGAGGCGCCTAGGCCCTTAGGCGCAGATCTATGCACCCTTTTTGTTGGGCAATATCCTAAATCATTCGTTTGGAAAGAGAGCCTCGTTTTTTTTGTTTTTATGTTGCTCGCTCACACTGTGAAAACAATACAGCGAAATAGACAGACGGACAGACGGGCTGACTGACTGACAGACTGACTGACTGATTGATTGATTGATTGATTTGATATCACGATCCGATTTTATTCCCATCAACACGACGTTTTTGTTTTCTTTTGAGGGTACCTGGGGTTTGCACCAGACCCGAAAAGCCAGTTGCTGCGCAGGAGGCCAAAGAGCTGATGAAAGCTTTGCTGCTGGGAAGCTCAGCACCAGCCCGTCACAGGGGACCCAAGGGACCCAAGGGACCTAAGCGATGGAGGAGATCCATGGTGATCTACCATTTTCTTGATAAAAGTCATTAATTAAGATTTAAGATTGAATGATTGAGGAGATCGTTCCAATCTATTCGCAATGCAATAATGTATATAATATATTATACACGTAGAATTACGTATATAATCGTATATATATATATATATATATATGTGTGCATATGTATGTGTATGTATATATATATATGTGTGTGTGTATGTCTGTATGTGTATATGTGTATGTGTATGTGTATATGTCTATGTATGTCTATGTGTATGTGTATGTGTATATGTCTATGTATATGTATGATTATGCATGTATATAGCTGCATGCATGCGGCATGAACGCACATGCATATTATTTTGGAATTTAGATTTAATCCCTTACAAGCCTTACAATCGGATGATGCCCCAGCAGCACCAACTAGAGATGTCCCGGAAAGTCCCCGGGTCACGTTTCATGACTCGACTGTCGAGGCACCGTGATCCTGCAAAACGTTTGGGCGCTGGCCAGACGGGATATGATGAGCTGAAGGACTCAAAATGACTTAGGAATGGCTAGGCAATGTCCAAACGTTGGGTGGTCACTGTTCTTTGGGGATGGGTGGATGTGGGCGCGGAGAAAAGAATGCAAAAACCAGGACGGATGACTGTGGAATCTGAACTTCAACAGCAGTATCCCCCAAGCTTTGCAGTTTAAAGGGCTGAGATGTTTCGGGTGCCTCTTTCTTGGGAAAATCTCCGGCCATCCGCTTGCAGGAACATCCTTTTTATTCTGACTTCAGTGGTCACCTTAGTGCGCGGTGGGTGTCTTGCAGCTGGGGCCATTTTCAGTGCCTGAGGATGGGAACACCTCCTGGCACGACAGCTAGCGCCACCCTTCACACCTAAGGCCAGCAAGTGGATGCTGTTGGGGAGTTGGTTCTATTGAGGGCTTTGCTGAGTGTTCTGTTTGGTGCATGTCTCAATGTGATGCTGTTTCGGCTCAAGCATTTCAAAGCTAAACAAAACGCCAGCGCATCCTTTGTGCCTTTGGACCCATGGAAGTGGAAAATTCAAATACAATTTTCAGCAATCTGGAGGAGGTGAAAGCAATGATGATGATGATGATGATGATGATGGTGATGATGACTGCCAAGTTCGAAGAGCAGTCCGCACAGATATGTGCTCTTACTATTCGTTAGAACACAAATCTGTGCCGACTGCTTTGGTAATGTGGTCCAGTCTCAGGCAGTGCAGCTGTCTCGTTTGAAGAACTTTCCTTTCGCGTTGAGATGTCGGAGGCCATGACTACGACAGCACCAGAGGCCCCACAGCGAGTTCAACGGGGAAGCGATGTGCCGACGGGGATGGAGCAACCGTCGTCGTGGAGTTCGTGGACCACCGCGAATGCTTCGGGGACAGCAGTAGTTCGAAGGGTGGCAAAAGCACGTGCAGTCGCTGCTGAGTGAAGCATCAGATGATCCTCATCATACAAAGAACAGGCAGAACAGGTGTGGTAAAATCAGTTCCACAAAATTCCACAAAATCGTTTCTTTCTACTAGCGAAGCTTCCCGTGCAAAGAACACGCTCATCTCGAGATGCCCACGGAGTAGAAAAAATCTCAATGTGATGCTAGGAATGCCTTTCTTATGGGCGATTCAGACAGCCAATAGTTGCAGCTTTCAAAACAGCTCTTGCCAGGGTGAAACATACGCAGAAGATGCTGAAGGTGGCAAGGACGGCTGGATTGTTGGGCCATACCGGGCCACAAGGTCTCCATAGGGCTTCCATCTTTGCTGCAACAAATCAGTATGAGCCAAGTTCGACAGCGAACGGACCCGCAGACGCAGAGTTTTTCTACAAGTTTTGTTTTCATCACCCTTTTCGTGCATACATGATTCCAGATGCGTGTGCGTATGCACACAGGGAATCACACGGAGAGAACGAGAGAAATCATCTGAGAAATCGAGAGAATCATAGATAGAAATATGAATGATATGAATGCACATTTTCAATATTGACTCATTTTGATCCATACCTGGTATGCTATACTGGTTTCGTGCTTCCTTCGCTGAAGAGCGGCGGTCATTGGTTTGGTTCGTGGCTGTGGGATCCCAATGTGGCAGGACGCTGGACTTGGAAGTCTCACAGTCACGGAAGAAGACCGACAAGGTGCCGGGGAACCACTTCAGCATGGTGGTAGGGGCTATGTGCAGTCCCATATCAGCATATATCAGCCTTGTATCCCGCTCAATGGCGGAGAGTACTGTAACACCTATAACTACTGTATATCATTTATCACATCATTTATCATTCAAAATTGGAGATTGAATGCCAGTAGTCGTTTATTTGTGATGTTTGGGGAACTTTACACAGAAGGTTTTGCAGGTTCAGTACTACAATTGTGGATGATGAACGTCCAACATGAACCAACACCCATTTCGGATATTTGCTGTATCTCCATGGCGCTGCTGGGTGTGTTCGCACATGGTGCCCAACAATGATTGTGTAAAATTAAAAGGGGTGGTCCAGATGGTAGGGGAAAAATGGGGAAAATAGTTGCAAAACATCTGGGAAAAAATCCGAGCCGTAATGGTTTTCCGGCACCTCAACTGGCCCTGACACCACCTGAAGAATGTTAAAATTGCACGCCGGGCTGGACCCACCTGGTTTGCAGACGGAAGGTGATGATGATTGGATCGATCCTGACCCATCCTGGGCTGACGAGTTCTGACTTATAACACACCAAAGCCGTTGCGTGATTGAAGGGCTGGAGTTCAGTTTTGCCCTTTCGCACTTCAACGGGCGTTTCTCAGACTGGTGATGAAAGACTTCCCACTGTCACTTGTCAGGCTGTGACAGCATGGCTATCAGATCTTAGTACGAAAGAGCTCTGCACTTTTGCAATTGGGAGAAACCGCCCCCATTCCAGGTGCCACAGATGGCCAATGTCGCCCTCAGTTGTGGAATTTGCCAAGTCGCTAAGCGGCGCAGCTGCCAGGTCCATCAAGACTAACCCACGGATACCCACGGAGACTTACCAGCCACTAGAACATCCAATCATCAAGCAGAGCTATTGGGCATGATCCTGTATAGCCCTTAGTAGTTTAAGGCCAAACCCAAGTTTACTCTGGAAACCCCCAACTTTCACTAGTTATGGAAATCATCTAGTAGTGAATGCATGGTAAAGCTTCCAACACCAGTTGAGATTCCCAGAGGATGCTGGTAGCTAGTCACTGTGTCACTCCTTGATGATCTTGATGGTTCTTAGTTCACGATCCTTTCCATTTGCCAACTCTGCAATGGGATGGAGAGGCCTGAGCGTCTATTCCCAGGTGGAGAATGAATGAACACCTGGACAATTCAGCGGTCCTACCCAGATGGACCCTTCTATTGGATCATCAGGACAACCACCATCAACAGTGAGCCTGGCACTTGCAACCTTGGCGCGTGACACACCATCAACCTTAGTGCTGAGATGCTGGTTGTTCTAGTTGGCCTGCGTTTGGACGGGTGAACTGGCGCAATTGGCTAAAGATCTTTGGCTTCAGGAGCAACTATTTGACGATAGGCCATGCTAGGCCATATGGCCATGGGCCACCGGATTTGTTAAGATAAACAAATCCCCAAACTTGGATACCTAGTAACCAGTACTGAGCCACGTTGCTTTATTTGGGATGGACTCCAGACATGCTTGGCATTTGGAGAATCACATGGTGTCAAAAAATCCGAGCACAACCATAAACAACAACAACAACAACAACAACAACAACAACAACAACAACAACAACGGCACCAGGAAGAGCAAAGATATCAACAAGAATCAACAAGACTAAGACTAACAACGGCACAAATAGCAGAAGAGGGCTTCGTCCTATGGACATGAGGGAAGCAAATGTGGATGCTTTAATGTTATCGCTGCACAACATATTCAGTCTTGACCCTTGCATGGAATGTGATGAGGGCCTTGTCGCCTATAGTAGGTAAACTGAAACTTTGACGCAGCAGTCACTTGTCATATACAGTCAGTAATACAATGCAATACAAACATACATACATATATAATTCACACATTGAACTGGGCCTGGGGGATTGTAGCAAGTACTTCAAAACATAGGGTAACCATGTTGAAACATTTTGTAGCCTAATGTGGTGCCCTGTAGATGCAGATATGGCCACCTTGCGATACCCTGAAGCCAGGGAGATAGCCGGACTTAGAGGCCTCCTGCAATTTCATTCAGCCAGCCATTTGTACTTACAGGATCTTACTTTGTGTTTTCTGAAAGCTCTTAACATCTCTTGACCTATTCAGACTTCTTCAACTTCTGATCTTATCCTTTTCATGGCTTCATGAAGCCTTTGACGACTGGCTGGCTGATGAAGCTGCTTCGATTCATCGTACAAGCGCGAGACGCTGCAATACTGCGGAAAAGTGGAATTTCGGCCGGTCTTGTGATGTCTTGTGGTGTGGTAATTGCGCTGTAATTGGTGTATGTACACAATAGCGCCACCTGAGCGCCACTTGGAAGCCTGCACTCTTGGGACCAAGCAACTACAAGCACCAGTGGATCTACCTCCGTCACCTCCGTCACCTCCGTCACCTCCGTCACCTGCGTGTCAGTTCGTCAAATTTGGGGCTCATTGCCTCGGTTGTTTCTGGGTTGCCAGCAAGCTTACATCTCATGCCACCTGAACGCAACCAGGACGAGAGATTTTTTCACTATGGTGACAATCAAGATGCCAATTATTAGGTGTATATATATATATATAATAATAATAATAAAAAACTGTGGCAGTATGTGGCAATGGTGGCAACGGTAGAATCCCATATTTCCAGTTGAATTGTACATGATTCATACTTGAAAGTGGTGATGTCCTTTGACCATGGGACAATTTCCTGGGGTATATCAATTCTCACCGATGCAACGTGCATGTTTGGGTTTGCCCTGTGCTGCGCTGGTGTTTCTTGGTACCGCCGATTCTTGAGGTTGGCATATGTTGGCATTGGATTCATCTTCTAACCTGCATGGCTGCATTGGTTCTTCGGACATCAACCTCCATCTTGTGACAATATGTGACAATGATGAGCAGCACTGACTCATATCACAGAGCCAGATGGCACTGAAGACTTCTCAGTGGAAGATGTGCGTGTCATCTGAGAATGAGAATTTTCTCGCCGGGTCATTCGAAGTGACCTTTTGAGTTTGATCCTGTGGTTTGAGCTCACCTTGAAGTGGTCACTGAATGGCACCCCAAAATGATCCAAGATCGTCACTGGAAACTGCCAGTTGTACTCTTGCTTTGCGGTGATGGATTCAATCGGCAATCGGTCCGCTAATCAGGGGTCATTGTCAATCATCATGGGGCAATGATGAGCAGCACTGGTTGAAATCGCAGAGCCACATTGGCACTGAAGACTGTCCAGCAGAAAATGTGCGTGTCATCTGAGAACCAACTATATAGTAGTATACAGTAATTAATTTGTGTTGCGCTGGTGCTGGTGTTGTGTTTGTTTGGCTGAGGCATGGTGGTGTGGTGGTATGGTAGTATCATAGGAGTATCTTTGGCACACCAGCTTGAGTGCCAACGAACTGAAATGACATGCCTACATGCTGCATCAATGATGAGCACCACTGATTCGAATGGCAGAGCCGACCGGGCGCTGAAGACTGTCCAGTGGAACATGTGCGTGTCATCTGAGAGGCAGCTCATGGCTATTGCACCAGCATATGCTGGTACTGTATACTGTATACTGTTTGCATGGTTTGGCCTGCGACGTTTCCTGCATGGGATGGGTTCTCAATTAGCACCCCCAAAAAATGATAAACCGGAGAGAGAAACACAATGATTATTGCCAGAGCTCTTCCGAAGGGATTTCTTATGATTTCCTCCTTGAACTGCAATTTTGTGCACAATTTTGTGCACAAAACCTGTGCCAGAACCCTGCCAACCTGGCGCTGCACATGGCGTCTTGGCGTCATGTTTGGCATTGGATTTTGTGGCTCGGCAGCTTGTAGATCTTGTACTGAGCATGAAGAATTACCAGGTAATTTCCACATTACACGACCCAGGAAACAGACATAAACAGACAGAACGTATCTGAACGTCACATTTGTTGCTACGTTTTTGATCGTTTTTTGGTGAAGAATCTTCAAGAAAATCAAGAAACCGATCTAGTCACATTTGGTTTAGCTACGGGACCGGGCGATGCGGCTATTTGGCCGGCCAACCAGCTCCAATACTCAGAAGGCCTGGCATAGAATCATAGAACAGTTTTTTGGGGCTGGGAGACCAAGATACCTCGGGATCCCTTGGGTTGAAGCCCTCAATGTTCATGCTGTACGCGGCATATACAGTTGCATTGTTGGAGTTTGGGAGTTGGTTTCTCCACAGTGGCTTTTACCGAGGGGTTGCCAGGTGTGACGTTTCTTTTTTTTGTGGTACTGTATTCATAAGGGCAAGGGCTGCCTGTAATGTTGCAGCCTTTTGCAGGGGCTCCGATGTTGATCGCCTGAATTGGTTTTAAGTTTGATACAGGAAGGTACCATTCAAGTTGCCGCCATTTGGGGTTGTGGCAGCTTTTGGCACGACATGTTGAGGCTTTGAGATATTTCTTGGGTGTAACATTGTTCATTTGCTGCCTTGCTAGCAACACATGCTTCGAGTGCGTGTATCATTCCCAAGTGGGAGTTTGTAAAAACCCCGCGCCTATTCGTTTAGTCTTCCATGATCAATGAGCCATTTTTAGCTTTCACTCGAAAAAACGATAAGAGGAAAAAAACGATGACGTTGGTTATGTTAATGATCTGTATCCAGACTCTTGAAATCCAAAGCATTCTGCGGCTATTGAGTGCTTTTGGTCTCTTTCTTTCATTGTTTGTTGTCGTAATGGCGCAGATTCTGCATAAGGAAGGTGCCTGGTAGGTGGTCGCTACACTCCTTTTTTGATGATTGCCAGGAAAAAAGGAACACACACACAGGATTCACGAACGATAACAAAACGATAACGAAAACGATAACTTTTGGCATCAACAATGGTCCGTGTGAGACACTTCCTTTTTGTTTCCTTTTCCTCTCCCTTTCCTCTCCCTTTCCTTTCCTTTTTCCTGTCTCTTCCTTCACTCTTCCTTTTCCTTCTCCTTTCCTTTTTCCTGTCCTTTTTACTTTCCTTTTTCCTTTCCTTTTTCGTTTCCTTTTCCGTTCCTTTTCCTTTCGTTTTCCTTTCCTTTTCCTTCCGCTTTCTTTTTCCTCTCCCTTTCGGGCTCTTCCCTCTCCCTTCCTTTACTATTCCTTTTCCTTTTCCCTTTCCTCGCTCATGTGAATTCTTTGATCAAGGTGTGAAGCCAGTGCTTGGAAAAACGATAAGAGGAAAAAAAAAGATAACGTGTGGAAAAACCATTTGAAAGGGCTCGAGGTTTTTACAACCCCCCAAATGGTTTTGGTGAAACCACTTCCAAAAGACTCCACCGCAGTTGGGGATTTGAGGGTTCTGTCCCAGAAATCTTTCAGACAGGCATTCCTGACGCGTGTTTCAGAGAAGGGATGTCCTGACTTTCTGGACTCTTTGCATGCCGGTGTTGAAGCAGGACAGGCAGTTGTGCAGAGGTCAAAAGCGTGCAACGTGCTTTCACAGTGCACACTGGAGGTGATGGCATTGTGACTTGGGGCAATTCAAGCGGTGGTGGCCGGTTGTGATGATAGCTCGACAGTATTCGACAGTCACCTGGGGCGGGGAGTGGTGACAGCTCAAGAGTTCAGGATCGTCTCCAGAATGCAGCATGAATGCAGCAGAATTATGCAAAATTCAGACCACAGCAGATCGATCATCACTTGGGGCCATTCAGGCTTTGCTGGTGAAAGCTCGGGAGTTTAAGATCGCGTTGCTTAGATGTAGCATCAGTTGGTTTGCCACTTGCCAACGGCACCATCGAGAATCCACAGTCCAAAGAAACAGCTGCCCGTTTTCGATTTGAAGTGCAGAGCACAGATTGTCGTTTATGCTTAGACCCTAGTGAATTATCAACACTTCAACATATACAAAGGCACCATATTATATTTTTGTACATGCATAAATCAAATGTGTGTGTGTGTGGGTTCGCCTGTGTTTGTTTATTTGTACTTAAATGCAATGTATTACTGCATCAAGTGACTCGGAGTCTATTGCTTGATGGTTCCAACAACAGGAACGGAGAGTATTATTGAATGGGGGATGAAGGACCCTTGAAGGGTTAAGACGGTTAAGAGTTGAATGGCTGGAGATGACACGACCAGGTTCTTTGGACGCTCTGTGAGGTGCCAACCAGGTGAGCACTGGCGGGTGGTTTACCCTTTGACAATCAAACCTGGCAATGGACATGCCCTTTGGCAATAGGTAAGACATCTGCAAGATTCTACGAATGATATTTCCATTGACCGCTTGCCCCTAAATTACATGAAGGCTGAAGGATCTGAAAGCAATTACGTCCATTTTGGCAACCCGGCAACCCCACATGCCTTAAGATTTTGGCACAGCATTTCACAGAAGGCCAGAGTACGAGCTGACCCTGGCCAGCGGGAGATTGGGACCTGATTCCGACCTCCTCTGTGACCACACCGGCAGCCAGCCCTATGGCGTGGTGGATACGGTTCTTTGGCCGCAACAAGTAGCAACACGTAGCAACGGCAGCCGGTATCAAGCGTCAAGTCAAGCAGAATCAAACAGCCTAGCGATATCTAGCGATCCTGGCTTTCAACCCAACCAATAAATCAGCTATATACATCATTAGTCATCATTATACATCTACATACTGCAAACCAATTGAACCAATCAGGAAGAGTATGGCCAGCTGAACCCCATGCGTGTGCGCCTCAGATACGAGCCAGCCCTGTTGCAGCATATGGCTGGCTGCTTTGCATCAGTCAGGCTTGGTGCCTTGTTTAGTAGATGGTTCACTGGCAGTTTGGGAGTCGCATTCCATTGTGCGCTACTTGGCACAGATGCTTGGCTGCATCCAGGGCCGAGGCAGGTTCAGGCCTTCAGGCTCTGCCATTTCTGCGGCAATGAAATGGTCACATTGCCAGTGCCAATATGATCCGGATTCTCTTCGTTTCACAGTCACACACATCCAACATTCAATATTCAAATACATTCAACGGATTCAACATAGATTCAACGTAAATATCCGATTCTTGTCTGGCAATGTCCTCCATGAATTTTGCATTGTAACTTATGTAACTTCAATCCCCAGTTGTGTCCATAGCCCAGGAAGTATGCGCCAGAGCTGCATTTGGGCTCTACGGAGGGCATGGCACGATGTTCACCTTGGATGGACTGGCTGCTGTTCTCCAAGTTTCATGAGTGCACCTTGGATACCTTGGATACCTTGGATACCTTGGATACCTTGGTGATCCTTGGTGCTCAGATGTCAGTTAGATCAAGAAAATGATCACGCGATGGTGTTTGTGAAAAAAATCCCAACAATGAATTGGGAGTATCGTTTGCTTCCACTTGGAGGGTTTTCATGTGCACAGGAAAAAATTGGCAGATCACCCGGCACTGATGGGTGTAAACGGGACTTGGGGTGCCCACAAAAAAATCAGCAAACACATATTAAATCATAATATTAAGCATTATTAAGCCTCAGGTTTGGGAGGAGTCCAAATTCTTGGAACAGCTATGCGCATATCACTTCCTTTCGTTCCATAAATGGTTCAGATGGAGAAAAACCATCGATCAGACAGCACCGAGAGCCACTGGATGCCACTGAGGCAACCATGATATGATCGATCAGACAGCTCGCACCCTTCCCGCTGACCGGGACTTGAATTTGATGCAGCGCGCCTACCACGGTGCTCCAGCTGTGTTGGGATGGGAACCGTTGCTTGGAAAACACAGGGGTCTGTAAATGTCCCTTTCGATTTCTCATTGCATATTGTATAATCTGAATATATATATATATATATGTATTAATTACCCATAATAGTACAATATATATATAGGTATATATATATATAGAATATAGAGCTACAACCAAAAATTGCTGCGGTGTAAGGTATCTATTCTCCA